>Ga0116227_10000091_pt1 | contig 149519 bp, 120 predicted proteins | sample S1TSphgellanicum_FD_89693 | JGI IMG/M metagenome (GOLD analysis project Ga0116227, IMG submission 89693) | Host-associated microbial communities from peat moss isolated from Minnesota, USA - S1T2_Fb - Sphagnum magellanicum MG | ecosystem: Host-associated > Plants > Peat moss > Unclassified...
TGATTTTGGTGTTTTGAAACGCGATCCTCTATATTGTTGGTTTCTCCAATATAAAATTTTTGAGTTAAATCTGAATAAATGATATATAAGTAATGCATCATAAAAATATGTAAAAACAAAAAACCCGAATATTGCTATTCGGGTTTTGGTGGTACCTCCAGGGATCGAACCAGGGACACATGGATTTTCAGTCCATTGCTCTACCATCTGAGCTAAGGTACCGTCTTGTGCTCAATGCGGGTGCAAATATAGGATCATTTTTCGTTTATCCAAAACATTTTTTTAAAAAAATCAATTCGTATCTTCGCAATGGTAAAGAAATAAATATGATTTTAACAATTGATGTTGGTAATACTCGAATTAAAGCTGCTGTCTTTGAGGAAAGTACTGTTCTTGAAAATTTTGTTTTTGAGAAAAATGAGCTTGAAGAAAAAATTAAAAAAATTTTAAAAAAATATTCAAACTGCTCCGATTTGGTTGTAGCATCGGTTGGAAAAATCGAAAAAGGATCGTTTTTGGCTTTTGAAAAAGAATTAAATATTCATTTTTTGACCCACGAAGATGCTTTTCCCTTCATAAATAAATATGCTACCCCAAAAACGTTAGGAATCGACAGAATGATTTTGGCTTCAGGAGCCACTTTGCAGTTTCCTAAACAAAATAGGTTGGTAATTGATGCAGGAACTTGTATTACCTATGATTTTATCGACGAAAACGACAATTATTTGGGCGGAGCAATTTCTCCCGGCTTACGATTGCGTTACGAAGCACTGCATCACTACACGGCCAAACTGCCTTTGCTGACTTTTGAAACGCCGGAACATTATATAGGAAACTCAACAATACAGGCCATTCATTCCGGAGTTGTCAATGGGTTCGTCTATGAGATTGATGGTTTTATCGATGAATATCGGGCAAACTTTTCAAATTTTATAATAATTTTAACGGGAGGAGATGCAGTTTTTTTGGCTAAACGATTAAAAAATACCATATTTGCCAATTCAAATTTCCTTTTAGAAAGTTTGAACCAAACATTTCAATATAAAAATCGACAATGATTAAAAAAATTATAGTAAGCGCTTGTTTGCTTATCTCGTTCGTTTCATTTGCTCAACAGGGTGCTTCTCCTTATTCTTTTTTCGGAATTGGTGATGTTAGATTTAAGGGAACTCTTGAAAACAGGTCTATGGCAGGAGTTGCAGTGGAGCAGGATAGTATCCATTTGAATATTGAAAATCCATCAAGTTATGCTAGTTTAAGACAAACTACTTTTACAGTTGGAGGAACTTTTGGAAGCGCGACATTAAAAACTAGTGAAGAATCTGCAAAATCACAAAGATCAACCTTCGATTATTTGGCATTAGGAATTCCTATGGGAAAATTTGGAGCAGCGTTTGGTCTGGTACCGGTAACATCAGTTGGTTATAAAATTCTAAATGATCAGACATCGGTAGTAGACGGAACAAGTTCTCAGCTTCAGGGAAAAGGAGGGGTTAATAAAGTGTTTTTTGGTTTAGGATACAAAATCACACCAAAGTGGAATATTGGTGCCGATGCACAATATAATTTTGGAAAAATTACAACAACAAGTATCGAGCTTGCTACAGGAGTTCAGAATGGTACGAGAGAAACAAATACTTCTGAATTATCAGGTGTTAGTTTTAATATTGGTACAATGTATCAAACCAAAATTGATAAAAAATTAAGTTTGTTTACCAGTTTAGCCTATACTTTCGAAAGTACATTAAACTCTGATAATACCAGGGTTATTGCAGTAGATGGTGATTCTACTCCTTATGAAGTTCCGCCTCATGATGACAATTTAAAATTACCAAGTAAAATTACAATAGGTGCCGGTATAGGTCAGGCAAGAAAATGGTTAGTAGGTACGACAGTTGCTTTTCAGGGCGACGGACAACTGGCAAATTATTACAATACAAGACCGAATGTGCGCTATGAAAAATATCAAAAGTATGCAATAGGTGGTTATTATATTCCTAACTATGCTTCTTTTACCAGTTATTTAAGCAGAATTACCTACAGAGCCGGATTAAAATATGAGAAATTAGGTCTTATTGTAAATAATGAGTCAATTAATGATGTTGGAATGACTTTAGGAGCAGGAATTCCAATTGGTGGAGGAACTTTTTCGAATGTAAACGTTGGATTGGAATTTGGTAAAAGAGGTACAACTTCTGCAGCTTTAGTTCAGGAGAATTATTTCAACTTTAGTTTGAGTTTTTCTTTCAACGACAGATGGTTCGTGAAAAGTAAATTCAATTAAGCATAAAAAATGTGCTTTTTTAAGCCCGCACAATTTACTACATTTGGCAAATGAATTTACCAAAAAGATATATTATAGCCGTTGTCACAGTTTTTACTGTGACACTGTTTTTTGGATGTGAAAGTAATTTTAAAGAAGTTCAGAAAATAAACTTCTCAGAGTTTGTTCCGGGAAGTGATGCGGATACTGTTAATATAAAATATACTGATTCCGGACGTATTACCGGAGTTTTGAAAAGCCGGAAAATGTTGGATTATTCTAATTTGAATTTTCCTTTTACCGAATTCCCAAAAGGAATCGATGTTACTTTATACGATAAAAAACAAAAACGTACTTTTATAGTGTCAAATTATGCCGTTTCGTATAAACTAACCGGTATAATAGATTTACAGGGAAAGGTTAAAATTACTTCAGAAACGGGTCAGATGCTGGAAACAGAACAATTGTATTTTGATCAGAAAAACGAATGGTTTTATACCGAAAGAAAGTTCAAGCTTACAGATGCCAAAGGAGTATCGTACGGTCAGGGAATTGATTTTAGCAAAGATTTTAAAGTGATTAATTCGCAGCGTGTAAGCGGTGAGTTTGAATCAGACGAAAAATTATAATTATGGGTTATTTAAAATATACACAATACGTTTACATCGCATTTGCAGTTTACTTCATTTATGACGGATTTACAAAAATAAACGCAGGAAACGATACCGCTACATTAAGTTTTTTAATTGCAGGTATGGCTGTTTTTATGTTTTTCTTTAGAAGAAGATTTGTCAAGAAATTTGATGACCGTAACAAAAAACAGTAAAAAATGGAAATTAGTATTATAATACTATGTTTAATACTATCAGCCTTTTTTTCAGGAATGGAAATAGCATTTATTTCTTCGAATAAAATTTATCTTGAAATTGAAAAAAAACAAGATAATTTTTTATCGGGAATCCTGACCAAACTCACAGAAAATCCCTCAAAATTTATTGCGGCAATGCTTATTGGCAACAATGTAGCACTGGTTGTATATGGTTTTTTTATGGGAGATTTAATTCTAAAATGCATTAGTAATTTAGGATTTCATTTTTCTGATGTGACAAGTTTAGTTGTTCAGACCGTAATTTCGACTTTTATAGTTTTGCTAACGGCAGAATTTTTTCCAAAGGTATTTTTTCAGATATATGCCAATTCGTTAATTAAGATTTTTGCCATTCCGGCCTATCTTTTTTATCGATTATTTTACTATATCTCTACTTTTTTTATATGGATTTCGGATTTTGTATTGCGTAAATTTTTCAAGACAGAAGGCGATCAGGTGCAGTTGTATTTTAGTAAAATAGAATTAGGAAATTACATTACAGAACAAATGAATTCTGTTGAAGATGACGAAGAAGTCGATTCTGAAATTCAGATTTTTCAGAATGCATTAGAGTTCTCAGGCGTAAAAGCACGTGATATTATGACGCCACGTACCGAAATAGTAGACATTGACTTATTTGAAAGTATAGGAGATCTTAAAGCATTATTTATAGAAACAGGTTATTCTAAAATTATAGTAAGTCAGAATTCCCTTGACGATATTGTAGGATATGTGCATTCATTTGATTTGTTTAAAAAACCAAAAACAATCAAGTCGGTTTTGATGACTGTTGAATTTGTTCCGCAGACTATTTTGATAAAAGATGCTTTGAATTTATTGATCAAAAAACGAAAGAATGTTGCCGTTGTTCTGGATGAATATGGCGGAACCTCAGGCATAATTACGATTGAAGATATAGTCGAAGAACTTTTTGGAGAGATTGAAGATGAGCACGATTCCGAAGAAGAAGAGCTGATCGAAAAAGAACTTGGCGAAGGCAGATATTTATTTTCGACCCGATTGGATGTTGAATATTTGAATGAGACTTACAAGTTGAATATTCCTGAAGAAGATTCTTACGGAACTTTAGGCGGGTTTATTGTCGATTTTACCAAAGAAATACCTCAAAAAGGCGAAGAAATCGTGATAGACAGCTATCATTTTGTAATTGAAGAAGCCACAAATAAGAAAATTGAATTGGTTAAATTGACAATAAAAGAGTGATTTTTTAAATTAATGAAAAAATTTGTGTAAAATAAAACGCTAGTTGTATTGTTATTAACTAGATAATTGTATTTTCGCAAACTGAATATAAAATTAACGATAATAAAAATGGCAGTTTTAGCAAAAATTAGACAGCGTTCCGCTTTATTGATAGGAGTTATTGCACTTGCATTATTTGCATTTATAATACAAGATCTTTTCACGAGAGGAAGTTTCGGTCAAAGTTCAAAAGATGTGGGAAGCATCGATGGAAAAGATATTTCATTTGAAGACTTTAGAGTTAAAGTTAGTAATGTTGAAAAAAGTGGGCAAGGAATTACTTCCACTGAAGCTGCAAACAGAGTTTGGGATCAAGAAGTTTCAATCGCATTATTGTCTTCTCAATTTGATAAATTAGGATTAAGAGTAGGTGAGAAACATTTACTTGAAGTTTTAAAATCAGATCCTAATATTGGTAAAAACCCAATGTTCTTAAACGCAGCCGGAGGTTTTGATGTAGCTAAATTTAAAGAATACTTTAAAGCTAATCCTGAAGCGGCACAATATATTTCTGACAAAGAAAAAGATGCTGAGTTAAACGCAAAATTCCAAATCTACAGCACATTAGTAAAAGCAGGTCTTTATACTACTGCAAGCGAAGGAAAACTAAAATATGAAATGGAAGCTAACAAAGTAAACTTTGCTTATGCTGCTGCGTTATATTCTTCTATTAAAGATAGTGAAGTAAAAATTTCTGATTCAGAAATTGTAGATTATATGAAGAAAAACGAGAAAAAATTCAAAGCGGATGCAACTCGTGAAATTCAATATGTTTTGGTAGAAGACAAAGCTTCAAAAGAAGATGAAGCAGAAATCAAAGCTAAAATTACAGCTCTTTTAAACGGAAGAGTAGAATACAATGCAAAAACAGGTAAAAACGATACTTTGCCAGGTTTTAGAAACGCAACAAACATTGCTGAATTTGTAAATTCAAATTCTGATGTTCCTTACGATTCTACTTATGTTCCTAAAAATGCTTTACCGGCTGTTGACGCTGATAAATTATTCAGCTTGCCTGCAGGAGCAATTTACGGACCATATGTTTACGGAAGATATTATGCTATTTCTAAATCTTTAGGATTTAAAGCTGGTGTTAACGCAAAAGCAAGTCATATCTTAATTGGTTACGAAGGATCTCAGACTCCAAACCAAAAAGAAAAAAGAACTAAAGAAGAAGCTAAAGCTAAAGCCGAAGAAATTCTGGCTCAGGTTCAGGCAAATCCTGATAGCTTCATGATGTTGGCTTTTACAAATTCTGATGATTCATCTGCACAACAAGGTGGTGATTTAGGGTATTTTGGCCCAAACCAAATGGTAAAACCATTCAATGATTTTGTATTCAATAACGGAATTGGAAAAGTTGGCTTAGTAGAAACTCCTTTTGGATTTCATATTATCAAAATTACAGATAAACAAGACGGAATTCGTTTAGCTACAATTGCTCAAAAAATTGAGCCATCTGAAGCGACTTCTGATAAAGTATTTACATTAGCAACTAAGTTTGAAATGGATGCTGAAAAGAAAGATTTTAATGCTACAGCAAAAGAGTTAGGTTTAAAAGTAGCTCCTCCTGTAACAGCAAAAGCTATGGATGAGGCGTTTGGTCCTTTAGGAAACCAACGTAACATTATCAGATGGGCTTATGACAAAGAAACTAGTGTTGGAGACGTAAAACGTTTTGAAATTGCTAACATCGGACACGTAATTGCTCAGTACAAAAGCGAAAACAAATCAGGTTTAGTATCTGTAACAGTAGCAAGACCTTATGTTGAGTCAATCTTGAAAAACAAGAAAAAAGCTGAAATCTTAAAAGCTAAAATGACAGGTTCTACAATCGAAGCTGTGGCAAAAAGCGCTGGTGTAGCAGTTCAACAAGCTACTGATGTTACTATGGATAATCCGGTTTTACCTGGTGGAGTTGGACAAGAGCCTAAAGTTGTTGGAAATGCATTTGCATTAACTGCAAATAAAATTTCTGCTCCAATTGAAGGAAATACAGGAGTATATGTTGTAAAAAACATTAGTACTGTAAAAGCTCCTGCACTTACTAACCATGCAGAATATGTAGCTAAAGTAAAAGCTCAAAGCGCATCTGATGCAAGCAGAATTTTACCAGCTTTGAAAAACAATGCTAAAATTGAAGATAACAGATTACAATTTAACTACTAGTTTTTAGTAATTAAAATCTAAAATATGAAAACCCGAAACGTTCTGCTGAATGTTTCGGGTTTTTTGTTTGAGCATCGCAGAATAAGTCTTTTTTATGTAAATCAAGACTAATTATATAGGATTAAACTTAAAAAGTTTGTGATATTCAGAATATTACAGTTAATTTGTTCGGAATTTTTATTTTAACACGGCAATTTTTATTTTTTATAATTTAAATAAAGACACCAAAAAATGATGAACAAATACTTTAATAATCAAACATGCAATGTTTATGTTTAATTTGTTGAAAAAGAGACCCAGAGTTTATACCAAAATAGAAAATCATATTTTTGGAATAATTACTGAGCTTTTAAAACTTAGCAGTACTGATATCAATAGTGATGAGCTGGGAGGTAAATATTATTTAAGTAATGAAGAGCAGCATTTTAAAGTTACTATTATGAGTAATGATTATGTGATCAGATTAACCAACACTCGCGATTCTGTTGCTGAAAAATATGATAAAGCTTTTGTTGAAGATGTTTTAAAAGCTGTAAAAGAAGAGAAACACCGCAGGATGGAAGTTGTATACGATTCTATTAATAATAGTATCGAAAAAATGGCAGAACGTTTGCATAATACACTGATTGAATCGAATGAACTTGAGACTCAAAAAGTACGTCGCCTGGAAAAAACATCATAAAACAAAAAAAGTAAACGGGAGTTTACTTTTTTTGTTTTTATACGGCTGAATGTTTATTGCGGTAAAATCATTTCATTATATGATAAGATTGTTTTATATCCTTTTGAAGCAAAGTATGCTGTTGGATTTTCTTTTGAAATTACCATGACAAAATCACCACCCCAGGCTCCAAGACTTTTAACAACACCTTTAAAGTCAGGAAAAGCAGCCTCTTTTATCGTTCGCATTTCTAATATATTGCTCAAATGAATTTCATGTCTTTCGATGGCTAGTGCAAATTCTTTAGCTGTTTGTGCCTCTAAAACTGCATCGGTGATTTTATTATTGTCTAAAATGGTTTTGTCTAAATTTCCATTTTTGTTATTGTAGTAGGCATTTATAGCCGCTTTGCTATTTTGTTTTTTATTTAGGTAAACGAAATAAATGTTTTGGGTAAAGTCAGGATTAAAATTGACAGTTTCTACTATCGGTAATTTTTGTTCTAAACGATATACAATAGGAGTATTATTTTGCGCACAGGCAATGTCATATCCACTGCCGCCAAAACTGTTATTGAGCAGAACAAAAGCATCGATATTGGCCCATTGCGCAATGTTGTTTAATAAAGTGGATGATGTGCCAAGTCCCCAGTTTTTAGGAAACGTGAGGTGTGTGCTTATTTTATATCCTTCAGAATTATTGATGAAATCCGGATTTAAAAGATACGCTTCATGTAAAATCTGAATTAAAGTAGTTTTTACAGTCTCGATTTTAGAATCAATACCATTGATGATTTCAGAAAAAGAAATTGTGTCTTCGTACCAAATATGCGCATCAGAATCATAACTTTTCCATTGAATTTGCTGGTCTGAACCGTTTTCTACAATTAAATTTTGTCCAAATTTTGTGGGTAACGCAAAAGCTCTGGCACCGTCTAAAACTAAATATTCGCCTGTGATTAAGAGTTTTCCGTTACTATAAAAGGTTGTTTTCATGTTTCAATTTTAAAAATAAATTCCAATCCCAAAGCTTCGGGGTGAAATTCCATATTTTAGGAATAATTTGGATTTGGAATTTACTATAAAGTATAATATTTGGAATTTTTATTTACTCTCTTTTCTTAGATTTTCGATAAATTCAACAACAGCAGCATGAGAAACAGCATTTTTCTTAAAGTAAGATTTAACCAAATGTCGTTCATCTTCTGTAGCTTCAAATTGGTTGATGATGTTGTTTAAGTGCATTTTCATGTGGCCTTCCTGAATTCCTGTTGTAGTTAGCGAACGCAATGCAGCAAAGTTTTGTGCCAAACCGGCAACGGCTACTATTTGCATTAATTCTTTGGCAGATGGATTTTCGAGTATGTCAAAACATAGTTTTACTAATGGATGTAAAGAGGTCAGTCCGCCAACAGTTCCTAGTGCTAAAGGTATTTCAAGCCAGAATGTAAAAATTCCGTTCTCGATTTTTGCATGCGATAAACTGGCATATTGGCCATTTTTTGAGGCATAAGCATGAACTCCGGCTTCTACCGCTCTAAAGTCATTTCCGGTGGCAAGAATTACCGCGTCGACTCCATTCATAATACCTTTATTATGGGTTACAGCTCTAAAAGGTTCGACTTCAGCAATTTGTACAGCTTGTAAAAAGCGCTCTGCAAATTCTTGCGGATTTGGAATGTGTTTTTCGGTTAAATCTTCAATAGGGCACGAAACTTCAGCTCTAACAATACAATTAGGTACATAATTAGACAAAATACTCATGACAACTTTTAGCGTTTCATCTTCTGAAAATAAATCAGAATCCCGAAATTCTTCTTTTAAAGTAGTAGCAAATTGTTCCAGGCAAGAGTTGATGAAATTGGCTCCCATGCTGTCTTTTGTCTCAAAAGTAGCATGAAGCTGGAAATAATTTTCGAGTAAGCTTCTTTTGTCTTTTAGTTTAATGTCTAAAATTCCTCCGCCGCGTTGCTGCATGTTTTTGGTAATGCCTTGGGTGTCAGAGAAAAATTTTGGTTTTATCTGATCAAAGAAAGAATGTAGTTTTTCTGCATCTCCGTTGAAGATAAAATGAACCTGGCCAATTTTTTCGGTATCAATAACAGTTGCTTTAAAACCACCTCGCGTTGACCAGTATTTTGCTGCTTTTGAGGCTGCTGCGACCACAGAACTTTCCTCAATTGCCATTGGAATGGTTTTGTATTGCCCGTTGATTAAAAAATTAGGAGCAACTCCAAGCGGAATGTAAAGGTTTGTAATAGTGTTTTCTATAAATTCGTCATGCAATTGTTGCAGCTTCTCGTCTGAATTTGTGTAATTTCTTATAATATTTAGTGCTTCTTCAGGGCTTGAAAAATAGGTATTGGCGATCCAGTTTATTTTTTCTTTTTTGGATAATTTAGAAAATCCGGCAACAGCGTTGTTCATTCTCAGTATTTTAAATAATAAAGTTGCGGCAAAGATACCATTTTAAGAGTTTTGTTTATAATGTATTTCAAATTTGCAAAGTTCGCAATCGTTATTTTTTTTAACATTTAACAGTTGAAATGTGTATTATGTTCATTTTTTTTACTAAAATTGGGCTCTTTTTTATATTTAAAATAATTCTCAATGAATACGAGTAAAATTACTGTAATACTTTTATTTTTTGTGGCTGCTGTTTTTGGTCAACAAAAAATTACTGTCGAAGATATTTATAGCGGAGCATTTCGTGCAAAAGGAATGGATGAGCTGCAATCATTAAAAAATACAGATCAATATACCGTTTTAAATGTAGATCAGGCCAATAGAACTATGCAGATCGATTTATATGATTTTGCAACGCTAAAAAAAGTATCGAACTTAATTGATACTAAAAATCATAGAGAACTTGCTGACGGGATTGATAGCTATACTTTTGATGCATCAGAAAAAAAGATTCTAATTGCTTGTAATTCAAACAAGATCTTTCGTCATTCTTTTACAGCAGATTATTTCTTATACGATATAGCTTCTAAATCATTAGCTAAGCTTTTTGATTTTCAGATACAAGAGCCGACTTTTTCACCTGATGGGACTAAAATTGCTTATGCTAAAGAAAATAATCTGTATGTGTATGATGTAGCTTCGAAAAAATCTACGGCAGTGACAACTGACGGAAAGAAAAATTCGATTATTAATGGTATTACGGATTGGGTTTATGAAGAAGAATTTGCTTTTGTCCGGGCTTTTGACTGGAGTAAAGACAGTAAAAAACTAGCTTACATCCGTTTTGATGAAAGCCAGGTTCCTGAATTTTCAATGTCTATGTTTCATAAAGATTTATATCCAACCATTGAAACATTTAAGTATCCTAAAGCGGGAGAGAAAAATTCAGTAGTTTCACTGCATATATATGATGCAGTTGGAAACGCTACAAAAAAAGTTGATTTAGGAAATTATAATGACTTTTATATTGCAAGGTTACAATGGACAAATGATAATAACACATTATCAGCTCAGGTTCTAAACCGCCATCAGGACAATCTTGATTTGTTATTTGTTGATGGAACTACAGCTGCAGCAAAAGTGGTTTTAAATGAAAAAGATAAAGCATATGTTGATGTTACAGACAATTTGACTTTCTTAAAAGATAATAGCTTTATCTGGACAAGCGAAAAAGACGGTTTTAATCATATTTATCTATATGATAAAACAGGAAAACTTAAAAATCAGATTACCAAAGGAAACTGGGAAGTAGTAACATACTACGGTTTCGACGAAAAAAACAAAACTATTTTCTACCAGTCTACAGAAAATGGTTCTATCAACAGAGATATCTACAGAATTGGTTTAGACGGAAAAAATAAAGTACGTTTAACTTCAAAAGTGGGAACAAGTGCAGCGACTTTTAGTCCTAATTTCCAATTTTTTATCAATACTTTCTCAAGCGCATCTCAGCCTACAACTTATACTTTAAATGAGTCTAAGACAGGTAAAGAAATTCAGGTTATCGAAAACAATCAGGCTCTTGCCGCTAAATTGAAAAGCTATAACTTACCAACAAAAGAATTTTTTGTTTTAAAAACCGCAAAAGGAAACGAGCTGAATGCGTGGATTTTGAAACCAAAAGATTTTGATCCTTCTAAAAAATATCCTGTTTTTATGTACCAATATTCTGGTCCGGGATCTCAACAAGTAAATAACGACTGGAATAATTCTGATGATTATTGGTTTGCTTCTCTTACGCAACAAGGCTACATTGTGGCTTGTGTTGACGGAAGAGGAACTGGCTTTAAAGGTGCCGATTTCAAAAAAGTGACTCAAAAAGAATTAGGGAAATACGAAGTACAAGATCAGATTGATGCTGCAAAAGTAATTGGAGCTTATCCTTATGTTGATGCTTCAAGAATTGGAATCTTCGGATGGAGTTATGGTGGATTTATGGCTTCAAACTGTATTTTCCAGGGGAATGATGTGTTTAAAATGGCAATTGCAGTTGCTCCTGTAACCAATTGGAGATTTTATGACAGTGTTTACACAGAGAGATATATGACAACTCCGCAGGAAAACGCAAGCGGATACGATCAAAACTCTCCAATAAACCACGTTGCAAAATTAAAAGGTAAATTTTTATTGATTCACGGATCAGGTGATGACAACGTTCATGTGCAGAACTCTATGCAGATGATGGAAGCGTTAATTCAGGCTAATAAACAATTTGATTCTCAGATATATCCGGATAAAAACCATGGTATTTATGGCGGTGCAACGAGAATTCAGCTTTATAATAAAATGACTAACTTTATCAAAGAAAATTTATAATCTAAAACTTTAAACCTTAATCAAATAATAAATAATATGGGAGAAACTCAAGTAAAAACTGCGCATCCAAAAGGACTTTGGGTATTGTTTGGAACGGAGATGTGGGAGCGATTCAACTTTTATGGAATGCGGGCTTTATTAACTTTATTTCTTGTGAATTCATTATTGATGAAGGAAGAAGAAGCATCTTTGATTTATGGAGGTTTCCTTGGACTTTGTTATTTAACGCCAATGTTGGGAGGTTTTGTTGCCGATCGTTTTTTAGGTAACAGAAACTGTATTTTATTAGGCGGATTATTAATGGCAATTGGACAATTGTTATTGTTTACCAGCGGAAGTGTTTTTGAGTCTAATTTAGGTTTGGCAAAAATCATTATGTACTCTGCGTTAGGTGTTATTGTTTTTGGTAACGGATTTTTTAAACCAAACATTTCCAGTATGGTGGGAAGTTTGTATCCGAAGCAGGAAAAAACAAAATTAGATAGTGCTTTTACTATTTTTTATATGGGAATCAACATCGGAGCTTTTTTAGGTCAGTCTATTTGTCCTTTATTAGGTGATGTTAAAGATGCAGGCGGAATTAGAGACATCCATGCTTTCAGATGGGGATTCATGGCGGCTTCTGTTGCGATGTTATTAGGAACATTGCTTTTTTACTTTTTGAAAAACAAATATGTGGTTTCTCCTGAAGGAAAACCATTAGGAGGCTTACCATCTAAAAACGATGCTTCTGATTTTGAAGAAGGAGAAGCGCAAAAAGCTAACTTTTCTGCTAAAGCGTTAACTATTGCAGGAATTGCATTTGTAGCTTTAGGGTTCTTTTTTCATTATGTAGTAGGTCAGAACTTAATTTATACTCTAATTTATTCAAGTGGTTTATCATTGGCCGGATTAATTATTTCTGACACTTCTTTGACTAAAGTAGAAAGAGACAGGATTATTGTAATCTATATTGTTTCGTTCTTTATTATTTTCTTCTGGGCGGCTTTTGAACAAGCAGGTTCGTCATTAACTTTTATTGCAGATAACCAAACCGATAGAAATTTCTTCGGATGGCAAATGCCTCCTTCGATGGTTCAGATTTTCAATGGACTATTTGTAGTTATGTTGGCAGTGCCTTTTAGTATACTTTGGGATACTTTGAGAGCGAAAGACAGAGAACCAATTTCTCCGGTAAAATTAGCAGTAGGTTTGGTAGTGATTTCTATTAGCTTCTTTATGATTGCTACTCAGGTTTCTTATATCGGAACTTCAGGAAAGTTATTAGTAAAATGGCTTATTTTATTATATTTCTTAAATACATGTGCTGAGTTATGTTTGTCTCCAATTGGTTTGTCATTGGTAGGTAAATTATCTCCAAAACGTTTTTCTTCTTTATTATATGGAGTATTCTTTTTGTCGAATGCATCTGGGTATGCTTTAGGTGGAACTTTAGGTTCTATTTTACCGGCTACTGGTGATAAATTTGCAAAAGCAAAAGAATTAGGGATTGATCTTCAGGCGGTTTTAGACAATAAAATTACGCCAACTGCTGAGCAATTAGCTTTATTAGATCAACATCAGATTAGTGCTCATAATCACTTTTTTGCCGGATTCGAAATTCATAATTTATATGAATTTTTTATGGTGTTTGTTGTCCTTACGGGTATTGCAGCAATTATATTATTTGCTTTGACGCCATTCCTGAAAAAGATGATGCACGGTGTTCGATAAATAACAACAATAACATATAAAAAATTACCTACAGGTTTAGGCTTGTAGGTAATTTTAATTTTTAAAGAGATTACGGCTATGTGGAAAAAGCACCCAAAAGCACTTCCTTATTTATTTTTATCTGAAATGTGGGAACGTTTTGGTTATTATTTAATGATCGGGATTTTTACTTTATACCTAAAAGATGTAAAGGATGGTTTTGCAATGACAGAGAAAGAAGCTTCTGATTTATACGGAACTTTTATTGCATTGGTTTTTTTAACTCCTTTTATTGGAGGACTTGTTGCTGACAGGTATTTAGGTTATAAAAAATCGATTGTTTTTGGCGGAATCTTAATGGGTATTGGTTACTTTTTAATGGGCGTACACGATATAACGGTACTTTATATTGCCATGACTTTGGTGATTGTGGGTAATGGTTTTTTTAAACCCAATATTTCTACATTATTAGGAAGTTTTTATTCTAAAGAAGAATATAAAGATAAAAAAGACGAAGGCTACAATATTTTCTATATGGGAATTAATGTTGGGGCTTTTATCTGCAATTTCTTTGGTGCCGCATTACAGATTCTTTTAGGATGGCATTGGGCTTTTATGGCTGCCGGTGTCGGGATGTTTATAGGCGTTATTGTGTTTTTGTTAGGCACAAAACATTATGTAGGATACGACCAGAAAAAAGGAGTTCAGGAAGGCGATATGCCTTTTTATAAAATTATCCTCTTTATTTTGTTGCCTTCTTTTGTTTTTGGAGCTATTGGCTGGTTGATAAAAGGCGTTGCTTCAGAAACTAATCCGGATAGTTATATCTTTGGTTCAGATAGTACAGATGCTTTTATTTTTGCCTGTATTCCCATAGTTTTCTTCTACGGATCGCTTTACTTTAAAGCGAAAACAGAAGATAAACGGCCAATTGGGGCGCTGTTAGCTATTTTTGGAGTCGTAATTTTGTTTTGGGCTGTTTTTAAACTTAATGGCTCTGCGCTTACTACCTGGGCAGACCGGTATACAGATAGAGAAGTAACCGGAACAGCCGGCGAGTTTGTTGGTAAGTTAAAATTAGCCAAAGAAGTCGAATATAAAAAGGCCTCTACTGAGGTTTATGATCATCAGTTTCGTTTGCAAAAAGTAAATGGAGTTGTAGAGACAGAAGTAAATTATCCTTTATATTTTAGAAATGTTGCTCCGGAAAAATTACCTGCAGAAGGGGCTAAGGTACATCTTTGGGCGACCAATTTAAGTCAGTCTATTAATCCGGCCTGGGTAATTATATTAACGCCTTTGGTTGTGGCATTTTTCTCTTTTTTACGATCCAGAAAAAAAGAGCCTTCAACCCCTACTAAAATTGCTTTTGGTTTGCTAATTTCGGCGCTGTCGGTTTTGGTTATGGTAGCTGCTGTACAAATTGGTAATGACGGAGCGGAGAAAGTTAGTGCGTGGTGGCTGGTAGCCAATTACGGAATCATCACTATAGGAGAATTGTTTTTGAGCCCGATGGGATTATCAGTGGTTTCTAAATTAAGTCCTGTAAATATTACGTCCTTAATGATGGGAGGGTGGTTTTTGTCGACTTCTATAGGGAATAAACTGAGTGGGGTTTTAGCGAGTATGTGGGATACGTACGACAACAAAGCTAACTTTTTTTGGGTTAATTTTGCATTGCTAATGTTTGCAACTATACTAATGTTTGTGTTAGTAAAACAGCTTAACAAGGTGATGAAAGAACGAGGAATTAATTAATTATTTATAAATAAATGGAGCAGAAGATCACTTTAGAGGAGATTCAAAATTTTAAAGGCAATTACCCAAAACAATTATGGTATTTGTTTTTTGTTGAAATGTGGGAGCGTTTTTGTTTTTATGGAATGCGTGGTGTTCTGGTTATTTTTATGGTAGATCAGCTTTTTTTGAAAGAAGATCATGCCAGTGAACAATACGGGGCTATTCAGGCTTTCGTGTATGCCTTTACTTTTATCGGAGGTATTTTTGCCGATAAAGTTTTAGGATTCAAAAAATCATTATTTTTTGGTGGGATCGTTATGATTCTGGGTAATCTTTTGATTGCTGTTTCGCCTCATGATTTCTTTTATTACGGAATAGCTTTTTCGATTATTGGAACTGGTTTTTTTAAACCAAATGTGTCTTCAATGGTTGGGGAGTTGTATCATGAAAGTGACGGTCGAAGAGATGCAGGTTACGGAATGTTCTATGCCGGAATAAATGTAGGAGGACTTTTTGGTGGTGCTTTATGTGTTTATTTAGGGAAATTTTATTCGTGGCAATTGTGCTTTTTATCAGCTGCAATTGTAATGTTTTTAGGTTTGATTACCTTTTTATTTACTAAAAAATATTTAGGTCCAATTGGTGATTCTCCGTTATTGGATTTAACGCCGCAAAAAAGACGAATTCGTGAAATAGCAGTATATGCTTTGTCGATTTTGAGTTTGCCTTTTATCTTTATAATGGTTAAGAATACTAAATATACAGATTATTTCATGTATACTATTGGTACAGTTGCCGTTTTATATTTTGTTTATGAATTGTTTAAATTAGGAGACGCTAAATTGCAAAAGAAGCTTTTTGCAGCTTTTCTGTTTGTGTTTTTCTATTTCTTATTTAATTCTATTTACGAACAAAGTGGCGGATCATTGTCGCTTTTTGCAAAAGACAATCTAAATGATCAGCTGTTGTTTTTTACAATAGATCCCAATGTTGTCAATAATAGCTCGAATACTTTTTTTGTAGTGGTTTTGAGTCCGCTGATTGGTTTATTATGGATATGGTTAGGTAAAAGAAAAATTGAACCAAATACTTTGATTAAATTTGGAATAGGGTTTTTGTTTCTGGCTGCCTCTTTCTATATCTTCTATTTGACTAAGTTTTTTGCTGATTCTAAGGGAATCACCTCATTGAATGTTTTTACTTTTGCCTACTTAGTTACCACAATTGGTGAGCTTTGTTTAGGTCCAATCGGAATGTCGATTATTACTAAATTATCCCCAAAAAGATTATTTGGAATGATGATGGGATTATGGTTTCTGGCAAGTGCTTTCGGGCAGCTGGCTGCAGGTAAACTTGGAGCAGAGATTTCCAGATCAAATACCGGAGATACTTTAATTTCTAAGCTGCAATCCTATACAGAAGGCTATTATCAATTAGCAATTTATTCACTTGTTGCAGGATTAATTTTATTGGCAATTTCGCCAATTATCAGGAAATTAATGCAAGAAGTAAAGTAGGCGTATATACCGATTCTTTTTTTGTTTAAATTTGTGAAAAATTAGAAAGACCATGAAAAAAATATTTTTAATAACCTTGTTTTTGGTTGGCGCATTTGCAGTGCAGGCGCAGGAACTAAAATGGTATACTGATGTAAGAGAGGCGATTACTGTAAGTAACAAAGAACAAAAACCAATGTTGATGTTTTTTACCGGAAGTGATTGGTGTGGCTGGTGTATCCGTTTGCAAAATGAAGTTTTAAAAACTCCGGAATTTACTAAATGGGCCAAAGATAATGTCATTTTAGTAGAGTTGGATTATCCTAGAAGAACGCCTCAGGCTCCTGAAATTAAAAATCAGAATAACGAACTACAGCAGGCTTTTGGAATCCAGGGTTTCCCTACCATTTATTTTACAAGTGCTGAAGCAAAAGATGGAAAAGTAAATTTTAAAGGACTTGGTCAAACCGGATATGTTGCAGGAGGCCCATCAGCCTGGTTAACAGTTGCCGAAGGAATTGTTCATCCAAAAAAATCTTAAAAAAATACATACTTTATAGTTAGGTATAGAAACTCCTTACGTTTGCGTAAGGAGTTTTTTTTGTTTAGTAAGAAAAGTTATTCATTTGTTTTGGTGTTTTTAGGACTTTGATATTTTATTATATTAAAAAAAACATATAATGTATTTTTTGTATTAATAAAAATTGGAAAATTAAAATAATATGTTAATTTCGTCATGCTATACTAACCAAAACCAATTATATTATGACCAAAAAATTACTTATCCTACTATTTTTTTTAGGTTCATTTTTTCTGCATGCACAAAATTTAGTTTGGAGAACAAACATGACTGATGCAATTGCAATAAGTAATGAATTAAGAAAACCAATGTTAATTTTATTCACTGCTGCAGGTGTACCGGAAAATCTTAATAATGAAATTTTTAAAACCCCCGATTTTGCAGTTTGGTCTCGTGACAACGTAGTTCTTGTAAAACTTGACTTATCAGATGCCAATGCAGAGCAAAGTGATAAAGAACAAAATATCAAATTAAAAAATGCATTTGGTGTGCAGGAATTGCCGGAAGTGTGTTTTGCCAGTGCTTCAATCCGAAAAAATAAAACTACATTTAGCGCTTTAGGTAAAATTGCTTATAAACCGGGTGGTGCAAAAGCATGGATCGCAGAATCAAATGCTATTTTGCATCCTAGCGAATAAATTAAAATTTAAATTAAGTTTCTTAGTTTAATTTGTAGATTCCCTTTTCGTTTTTTAAGCGAAAAGGGATATTTTTTTTATAAAATTTTGTACTGCAAATCAATTGTTTATGAAATTAAACATCCATTTTTTGTAAAACCATTAAATAATTAGTGATTTATTTGTAATTACTTATTTTTTATATTTTTTAATTATTTTAATCAGTAATTTGTGTTATTTTTTATACTGTTTGTGTTAAATTAGTAAAATAAATACAATTTAAAATTGAATTAGATATGAAACAAAAATTACTTATTCTTTTATTTATTTTAGGTTACTCTTTTTTGCATTCACAAAATTTAGTTTGGAAAACCAATATGAATGAGGCTATTAAAATGTGCGATGAACATAGAAAGCCGCTTTTGATTTTTTTTACGTCAGCAGGAATTTCGCAGACCATCCAGAACGAAGTTTTTGCAACACGCGATTTTTTAGACTGGTCCAATAAAAATATTATTTTACTAAAACTCGATTTATCAGATGCCTCTTTATCTGCTGAAGAAAGAGAGCAAAATGTTAAGTTAAAGGAAGCGTTGGGTATTGAAGAATTACCCAAAGTTTGCCTGGCTACAGCTTCTATTAGAAGAAATAAACCCACAATTAATAAACTGGCCTTGCTTGAATACAATGTTGGCGGAGCAAAAAAATGGATATCGGATGCCAAGGCGGTATTAAATGGAGAATAAATAAGATGGGTTTATTCTAAGTTTAATTTATAATATCCCTTTTCGTTCGTTGCATGAAAAAGAATGTTTTTTTTAAGGCAGGTAGTTTTCCATATTTTCTGAACAGCATAAGAATTTGAAGCGTCAGCGAGTATTATTTCTGGATGTAGATCTTGTAAAATGCGGTCTAAATTTATTCTGGGCGATTGGGTAAGAATCAAAATATCGGGTTGAATCCGTGTTTCATAAATTCCCGAACTATCTATTACAGCTATTTTTTTTCCGTTAAAATATAAAACATTGTTGATCTTATGGGTTGATTTTATCCTTCCGGAATTTCCAACTAAATAAGAATTGAGAATGCTATTTTTCGAAAGTGTATCATTTGTAAAAAGTATAATTTCTCTTCCGTTTCTTTCTGAGATAAGGGTGTTTTTCCTGGTATTATAAACGATCATTTCATGTGTGCTTTCGATTTCCTTTTTGGTGTAGATAAAAGAGATCTGCAGGAGAATTATAGTAATTAATAGCAAGACCAATTGATTGTAATTGGGCTTTTTGCTCCAGACAGTTGCCGCAATAATAAACAAATAGAAAGTGATAAGATAGTAAAAATTAAAACTGATATCACGTATTACAAACCATTCAAATGACGCGACAATATGAATTGTTTTGTTTAAAAGGTAGATGCTTTTTTCAAATATTTCAATGATTAGTAAGGGAGGAGAAATAAAAATGGCCCAAATCATTACTATTATTCCGGCGATCATGATAAAAGATAAAATTGGAATAATAACAATATTGGTTACAAAAAATAATCCCGGAAATTGATGAAAATAATACAAACACAGAGGGAGCGTGCCAATTTGTGCAGCAAAAGAAACAGTCAGCGCATTCCAGACCGTTGTTTGAATTTTATGTTTTGGTGTCCAGATATTTTTTAATAATGGTTGTAACCAGACAATAAAAAATAATGCCAGATAGCTTAACTGAAAACCGACATCAAATAAAAAATAAGGCTCGAAAAGTAATATTAGCAAAATTGATACAAGCAAAGTGTGATAAATACTTCCGGTTCTGCGCAAGTGCGTTCCTGTCGCTAAAAACGAAAACATGACAACAGAACGTAAAACCGATGGCGATAATCCGGAAATTACGGCAAAAGCAGTTAAGGAGATTAAAATTGAAATTAGTTTTATAAAGGAACCTTTTCGTGTATTTGGAATTGGTTTTAAAATAAAATTTATAAAAATCATGATAAACCCAACATGCAATCCTGACACTGATAGTATATGTGTAGCTCCGGAATATTGATAATCCTGAATAATATCAGCTGATATATCCTGTTGTTGTCCAAGGATAAGTGCCAGTGCAACATTCATCTCTTCATTATTAAAATTGGCTTTTTCGAGATGTCGAACGATGCGCGAATGCAATCTGCCGGAATAATACCAGATGTCTTTTTTTAGATTTTTATTGATGCTAATATCTGTTTTACTGATATAGACTTGTGCATAAATTTGTTTGTCTGCGAGATATTTGCCGTAATCAAATTGATTTGGATTTTTGACCGAACTGTTATGTTGCAGAGTGGTTTTGACTTTTATAATATTCCCGATAATAGGATTTTTCGTGCTGTCTTTCTGAATGTTTACGATTATTTTGCCTGAATATTTTTCGTTATTGATAGTGTTTATTAAGGCGGTAAACCGGTCATTGTATGCATTGCTTTTAAGTTTCTCCCGTAAAGTAAATGTTATAATTTCAGGATTTTTAAATGCTTTTTTACAGTGAATATAATTTGATTGTTGAAGTGAGTTGGTGTGAAATAGTAAAGTGAGAACACCAATGAAAAATGAAACAAGATAAGTGTTTAATCCAAAAAGCGTATTGAATTTTTTATTTTTTCTACTGATAAAATAAGATACAAAAAGGAAAATTAATCCAATAATAAATAAAGGAGCAGCAAAATTAAACGAGAGTTCGCCGTAATAACAAAACAAAATGCCGAAAATAAACCAAATTGTAATTTTCGCCAAAGGAAAATCTAATACTTTCATGGATTAAAAGTATTAAATATTTTGTAAGAAAAAAGATATATTTTTATTTAATTGAATTTACTCGACAATTCTATTAATTTGTACAAATGAATTTTGATAGTAAGCTTCTTTTGTAGAAGAAATTATAACTCCTTTTGATGTTGAAGAATGCACAAATTTAATTTCGTCTGAATTCACTTCGGTAATAAGGCCAACGTGATTAATTTGCCTGCTTTTATTGGTCTTAAAGAAAATTAGGTCGCCTTTTTGAGCATCGCTAAATTTGATTATTTTTCCCACCTTTGCTTGTTCGTAAGATGGTCTTGGTAATTTAATGTTCTCAGATTCAAATGTAGTATAAACCAAGCCAGAACAATCGTAGCCATTTTTTGTTGTGCCTCCTGCTTTGTATTTTACTCCAATATTATCTGTCGCTTTTTTGATCAGTTTATTAACAACATATTTGTTTTCGGTCTTCGTTTCTTTTTTGTTCACAACAGTTGATGTCGATTTACAAGAAGCAAAAAAGACCACTAAAAGAAGTAAGAGGAATATTTTTTTCAAACCAAAAAAGTTTTAGATTATTTTAAATCAGCTACAATAAGTTTTGCTGTTTTTTTACTTGCGCCAACCCCACCAAGTTTCTGCTCCAGAATATCATAATTCTGAAGTAATTTTTCGCGATACTCAGGTTCTAATAATTTTTGCAATTCTTCCTTAATTCGTTTTGTATTGCAGTCACTCTGAATCAATTCGGTTACGACTTCCTGATCCATAATCAGGTTTACAAGCGAAATGTATTTTAGTGTTATAATTCGTTTCGCAATTTGGTAAGAAATGTTGCTTCCTTTATAGCAGACTACTTCCGGAACTTTAAAAAGAGCTGTTTCCAGTGTTGCAGTTCCTGAAGTTACCAGCGCTGCAGTCGAAGATCGCAAAAGGTCATAAGTTTTATTTGAAACAAATGCGATGTTTTTATTGCTTATGAATTGCTGATAAAACTCATAATCCTGACTTGGTGCGCCCGCAATCACAAATTCGTAATCCTGAAAATCATCCACCACGCTTAGCATAACACTCAACATTTTGGTAATTTCCTGCTTACGGCTTCCGGGTAAAACGGCAATAATAGGTTTTTCGCCCAGCTTGTTTTCTTTTCTAAATGTAGTTTCGTCAAAAGCAGGCTGATTCTGGATAGCATCAATTAAAGGGTGCCCAACAAAATCTACCGGAAAATGATGTTTGTCCTCGTAAAAGCTTTTTTCAAAAGGCAATATGACGAACATTTTGTCAATATCCTGCTTAATTGCTTTGATTCGGTTTTCTTTCCAGGCCCAAATTTGAGGTGAAATATAATAATGGGTTTTATAATGTAATGCTTTTGCCCATTTTGCAATTCGCATATTAAATCCCGGATAATCAATAAAAATTAAAACATCGGGTTTAAATTCGGATATATCTTTTTTGCAAATCTTGATATTGTTTAAAATGGTTTTTAAATTAAAGATAACTTCAACAAAACCCATAAAAGCCAATTCACGATAGTGTTTTACCAGAGTTCCTCCCGCTTTTTGCATTAAATCACCTCCCCAAAATCTAATATCGGCCTGAGGATCTTCCTCGTAGATAGCTTTCATTAAATTTGAACCATGTAGATCTCCGGAGGCTTCACCTGCTATTATGTAGTATTTCATATGAATTTTATTGAAAGTGTGTTTCAATTTCAAACACAACAATTTTTTTGCAAAGCAAAGATAAGATTTAAATAAATAAAGTAGAAATGGCCAAAACAATCACAGCCAGCACAACGCCCCTTGCCTTAAGTTCTTCGTTTCTTTTTAATAGAATCCAGAAAACCGCAAGGTCTAATACAGTCCCGATAGTGATTACTTTTCCCAGATATCCATGTTGCTTTATGGTTTGAATTCCTGTAGAAAGATCAAATTTTGTAAAAAACGTGATAAATAAATAACTGCCGAGTAATGCAGTAAAGATTCCCACAATAAAACCAATAAATATGTCTTTTTTATTCATTTAACTTCCAGGTATTAAGTTGTTGCATAGAATGATGTGCCGTTAAATCAAACTGAACAGGAACCACAGAAATGTAACCGTTTTCTAAAGCCCATTCATCCGTATCTTCGCCCTGATCCTCGTTTGTAAATTTTCCGGTAAGCCAGTAGTAATCTTTTCCAAAAGGAGTTTGTCGTTTGTCGAATTTCTGTGCGTAATACGCTTTCGCCTGACGGCAAATTTTTATCCCTTTGATTTCTTTTTCTTTTAATTTCGGAAAATTAACATTTAAAACGACACCTGGTGGTAATTTGTTTTTGAGTGTTTCTAAAGTAATTTTTTTTACGAATGATTTTATGGGTTCAAAATCGGCATTCCAGTCAAAATCTAATAAAGAGAACCCAATGGCCTGAATACCTTCTATTCCAGCCTCAACAGCGGCACTCATCGTACCGGAATAAATAACATTTATCGAAGAGTTGGTACCATGATTAATTCCTGAAACACAAAGATCCGGTTTTCTTTTTAAGATTTCATTTACCGCCAGTTTTACACAATCAACAGGTGTTCCTGAGCAGCTGTATTCTGTTATAAGGTCTTCTTCTTTCGAAATTTTATCCAGAAATAAAGTGTTGTTTATAGTAATGGCGTGCCCCATTGCACTTTGAGGTTTGTCTGGTGCGACAACAATTACTTCGCCAATGGTTTCCATAACGCTAATTAAAGCCCTGATTCCCGGTGCAAGAATTCCATCGTCATTGGTCACTAATATTAAAGGTTTTTCATTTTTCATGCTGTGGATTTTATCTTGATTTATCAAAATTAAGGCTTGTAAAAGCAAATGTAATAACAGATTTTGGTAGAATGCTAACAAATAAGTAAAAATTGTAAACTAAATTCAAGAAGATTTTTGAACATCAAACATTTTTATATCTTTAACAAAAAATTATAGTGAACTTGGCATGTTGACTTAGTTTTTACCGTTAACTTAGATTAAAAAATTTGATGAATGCTATTATTAAGTTTATGAAAAGAAATTATAAAATACTTATAGCCGTATTATGCTTGTCTTTAACCTTATTTGCCTTTAAAATTAATGCAGATAAGTCAGTTGATCCGGACCCGAACAGAGATAAAACACTTTTAGAATTACTGGCATTTGTTATTGAAAAAGGACATTATAGTCCGGCAGAAATAAATGATGAATTTTCTAAAGGAATTTTCAAAGATTACGTTAACGCATTAGATCCTTCAAAAAGATTCTTTTTGCAATCTGATATTGATGAATTCAAACAATATGAGCTGCAATTGGATGATCAGTTTTTGAATAAGGATTTAACATTTTTCAATCTTACTTATACAAGATTGATGAAACGTATGGAAGAAAGCAAAAAACGTTATAAGACTATTTTAGCTCAGCCCTTCAACTATGATGTTGATGAGACTTTCAATGCAGATTATGACAAGTTGCCTTATGCAAAAAATGCCACAGAGATCAATGAAAGATGGAGAAAACAAATTAAACTGTCAACGCTTTCTTCGCTTGTAACCAAACAAAAGTTAGAAGAGGACAAAAAGAAAACAGATCCTAACTATAAAGTAAAATCTTTTGAAACTTTAGAGAAAGAAACACGTGACAGTTCATTAAAATCTTTAGACGATAACTTTAGCCTTATCAAAGATTTGAACAAAGAAGACTGGTTTTCTGTTTACGTAAACTCAATCATGACTCGTTTTGACCCGCATACAAGTTATTTTGCTCCGGAAGAAAAAGACCGTTTTGATGTAAACATCAGCGGAAAACTGGAAGGTATTGGAGCAAGATTGACTAAGAAAAATGATTTTACTCAAATCGACGAATTAATTTCAGGAGGGCCAGCATGGAAAGGAAAACAACTTGAAGCCGGAGATTTGATTTTGAAAGTAGCACAAGGAAACGAAGAACCTGTAGATGTTGTAGGAATGCGTTTAGACGATGTGGTTAAAAAAATTAAAGGTCATAAAGGAACTGAAGTAAAACTTACCGTTAAAAAAGTAGACGGAACGATTAAGATAATTTCGATTATTAGAGATATTGTTGAAATCGAAGAAACCTATGCTAAATCTAGTATTGTAGAAAGAAATGGTTTGAAATACGGTGTAATTTATTTACCTAAATTTTATATCGATTTTGAAAATAAAGACGGTCGTGATGCCGGAAAAGATATTGCTCTGGAAGTTGAAAGACTGAAAAAAGAAGATATCAATGGTATTGTACTTGACGTTCGTGATGACGGTGGTGGATCTTTGTCTACAGTAGTAGATATTGCAGGTTTATTTATCGAAGAAGGACCAATTGTTCAGGTAAAATCAGCAGGAAAAAAGAAAGAAGTTTTATACGATAAAGATAAAAAAATCGAATGGGACGGACCATTAGTAATTATGGTAAACAGCTTCTCGGCTTCGGCATCTGAGATTTTGGCTGCTGCAATTCAGGATTACAAACGTGGAGTTATCATTGGTAGCAAGCAAACTTATGGTAAAGGAACAGTTCAAAACGTTCTGGATTTAAATCAGTTTGTTCGTAATGCCAATTATGGAGATTTAGGAGCCTTGAAAATTACAGGTCAAAAGTTTTACAGAATCAACGGAGGATCGACTCAGTTAGAAGGTGTTCATAGTGATGTGGTGATGCCGGATCGTTATGCTTACCTGAAAATGGGAGAACGTGATATCGACAATGCTATGCCATGGGATAAAATAGATCCTGCGGATTACAGCACCTGGAAATCAAATGAGAACTTTACAAAAGCTATTGAAAATAGTAAAAACAGAATAGCCCAAAATGCACAATTCAAATTGATTGAAGACAATGCAAAATGGATTGATGTTAAAAACAAAGAAAATACGTATAGCTTAAATATTAATAGTTTTAAAGCTACTCAGGAACAAGTTGAAAATGAAGGTAAAAAATACAAACCAATTTCTGATTACAAAAATAATCTGGTTTTTAAATCTTTGCCTTACGAAGAACTTGAAATGAAAAGTGATGCAACCTTAAAAGAGAAAAGAGATGCATGGCATCAGGCTTTGTCTAAAGATGTTTATGTTGAAGAAGCATTGAACGTTTTAGATGATTTACAAACTAAAGGCAGTGTAGTAAAAGGATCAGTTTCTCCTAAAATGAAAAAGGATAAATTAGTAAAATCTTAGTTCTTTAATAGAATTAATTTGTTAGGAAACGCTTCAGAAAATGTAATTTTTTGGAGCGTTTTTTTTGTACGTTTATACATTGTATTTTTGTAAGAAGTGACTTTGTACTGAAGTTAAATAATAGAAGAAAAAAAATAGTAAAGAATGAAGAATTATATTGTTTTAGGTTTGATAGGCTTTATGTTATGGTCGTGTAAAAAAGAAATAGAAAGCAATAGTCCTCAGGAAGCACAAACCTCTTTTGTTTCTAATCAAAGCAGTACAGATTCGTTATACACTTTTGCGTATTTGCCCACTTCGGCAACCAAACAAATTGTAAAGCATCAATATTATACGTTATCTTATAATGAAAAATTTGAGCAGGCAGAATGGGTGGCTTATGAATTAAAGAAAGAATATCTTAAAAGTGGGAATTATAAACGTCCGTATTTTATTGAAGATCCAAGTGTAACCACAGGTTCTGCAGACTGGAGAAATTACAAAAAATCAGGTTATGACAAAGGGCATCTTTGTCCTGCCGGCGATATGGAATTTGATCAAAAGGCTTATAATGATACCTTTTATACTTCGAATATTTCGCCTCAGGACCATGCTTTTAATAGCGGAATATGGAATCGTTTAGAACAAAAAACACGTTATTGGGCTGATAAATACAATGATATTTATGTAGTAACGGGAGGAATTTTGAAAGATTCAGATAAAAAAATAGGAACAGAAAAAGTAGCTGTTCCTAAATATTTTTATAAAATCATTTTGGCTAAAACGGGCAAAGAGCATAAAGCAATTGCTTTTCTGGTCCCTAATCAGGATAGCGATAAGTCATTGTATGATTTTGTAGTTCCTATTGAAACTTTAGAAAAAATGACCGGAATTGATTTCTTCCCAAATTTGAAAAACTTAAAAAGCAGTAAGGATTTCTAAACCGATAAACCACTTTGCTTTTTACGTGGATTGAATAGTGAAAAACTCATAATGGCCAAAATCCATACGCCAATACCTCCATACAGTAAGATCATTTCAAAGCCATGAGCCAATGCTGCATGTACAGTAGTTTGAGATGAATCTAATACTGTGAGTTGAGGAAAATCCTGATGGAGGGAAGAAAAATTTCCTGCTGCAATTTTTTCTGAAAGAGACTGCAATGCTTTTGTATCAATGGCTCCGCAAAAAGCAGTATTTAAATAGAAGAAAATCCCTTTGACCAGAATAAAGCCCATTAGGGCAATATTAATAGACAAAGTAATTAATCGGGCACTCATGTCTATTCCTGAAGCCATTCCGGAACGATTAGAAGGGACCGAGCCTGTAGTAGTATTAGTAACAGGCGTATTGGTTAAGCCTAAACCAATTCCTGCCAGTAAAGAGCCCGGAAGCATGGTGAGCCAGCTGGCATGTTCTGCAATGCTGCCAAATCTCATAACGATAAAACCCAATCCTATTACAAATAAACCTAACGGAATTACGATTCCAGAACGATATCGAGCGGAAAGATATTCGGCAAAAGGAGGAATAATTAAGGTAGGAAGGGTATAGGCAAGTAAAGAAAGCCCTACTGTTACCACATCATATCCCAAACAGCTTTGAAAATAAATGGGCAGATAAATGATGAAAGGCCAAAAGCTAAAATTCATACCAATAGAGCCAAAAATGGCGCCTGAAAAATTACGTATTTTAAATACCGAAAAATCAAACATGGGATAAGAATTTGTTTTCTCGACCCATAAAAACAATACAAAGCTTATTATAGTAATCGTCAGGATACCCAAAGCTATGGGGCTGGTGAAACCAAGGTCGGGCCCTTGCGTTATAAAATAAGTTAATCCAAATACAGCCGCAGATAATGTGATCATTCCCCAGAGGTCAATTTTTTTAGCATCAGAATCTTTAGATTCGTCTACATAACCGTAAACAAGAGTCACGGCAAGAATCGCTATTGGAACATGTATTAAAAACACCCATTGCCAGGATAATAGGGCTATAATTGATCCGCCTATTATGGGGCCAAAACCCAATCCGACACCAAGAATAATTCCCCAGATACTAAAAGCCCTGCTGCGTTCTTTTCCTTCCTGAAATTGATGTGATAAAGTAGCTACCTGGCAAATTAACATGGCACCACCGCTTATTCCCTGAAAGAAACGGCTTATTATTAATAAAGTTACATTCTCTGCTAAACCGCAAACTAAAGATGAAATACTAAATAATAGTAAAGTAATAATCAAAATTCGTTTTCGGCCGTATCGATCTGCAAGTGTTCCGGCTGCCATTAAAACAGTGGTACAGCCTATGGTGTAAATATTCATGATCCATTGTATGTCTTTTAGATTCGCATTCATAATCTTTTCGAGTGTTGGGAGTATAACCGGAACGCTGGAAATTTCAAGAGAGAACATTAAGTTGGCCAGACAAATAGCAATTAAGGCGATGGTATTTTTGTTGGGGTAAAATTTTTGCTTCATTTTTATATTTTATTTTTAGCAAAATTAAACTGAGTATTTCTATTTTTTCGGTATAATTAAATGATAAAAAAGTACTTTTGTAATATGAGAAAAGAAAATATGCATCAGTCGGTAGAGGTACTTTATAAAAAAGTAGATGAATGTCCCATTGTAAATTCGCAATTCAGTTTTTTTCAGATGGTCTATGTTATTTCAGGAAATGGATTTCTTCATATCAACGGAAATGCAATATCATATCAAACGGGAAATCTAATGCTGCTGACACCCAATGATTTTCATAATTTTGACATTATAAATGCAACAGAGTTTTTGCTGGTTAAGATTAATAGCGAGTATGTAAAAGAGTATAAATCAAAAAGTATCGATCATATAGGATGTCTTTTGCATTATGCAACACATCTATCCGGTTGTATTTTAAATAGAAAAGAAGATGAATTTCTTGTAAAATCAATATCTGATTCGCTTGTTCATGCTATCGCTAATAAGGATATTTATGATGAGGATTTAATTACCCATTATGTAAATGCGCTTATTGTAATTGCTGCCCGAAACATTGCAAAAATAAAACCAACCGGAGTGAAAGAAAGTGCCGATAAAAGAATTCTGGAAATCATTAATTATATTCAGGCTCATATTTTTTACCCTCAAAAATTAAAAGCTTCTGCTGTCGCAAAGGAATTTGATATATCTGATACGTATCTGGGCAGTTATTTTAAAAATCATTCGGGAGAAACAATCCAGTCTTTTATTTCAAATTACAAAATAAGATTAATAGAGCACCGCTTGCGTTTCAGCGATATGAGAATAAATGAAATTGTAGAGGAATTTGGTTTTTCGGATGAAAGTCATCTCAATAAATTTTTTAAAAAGCATAAAAATATTAGCCTGACAGGGTATAGAAAAGCTAAAATTCTTTCGGATGTTTCTCTTTTAGCCACAGATTAAAGGATTATAAAGATTTTTTTCACGCAGATTTTGCAGATTAAGCAGATTTAATTTGGAAAATTTAATCACATAAAAAAGCCGAAGATTTCTCCTCGGCTTGTGTTTTTATATTTCTTGTAAAACTTAGAAAGTTGTCAAAGTTTTTAATTCAGCAATAGTCTGAGTTGGGTTTTCAGCTTTAAAAACAAAGCTTCCGGCAACCAAAACATCAGCTCCGGCTTCTACTAATTGTTTTGCGTTTTTGCTCGTTACACCACCGTCAATTTCGATAATTGTCGAAGCGCTTTTACGGGTAATGAGATCTTTTAGTTTTTTTACTTTAGCATAAGTATTTTCGATAAAAGATTGACCTCCAAAACCAGGATTCACACTCATGATGCAAACTAAGTCAATATCATTTATAACATCTTCGAGCAAATCGATATTAGTATGAGGATTGATGGCAACTCCGGCTTTCATTCCTTCGGCTTTAATGGCCTGAAGTGTTCTGTGTAAATGTGTACAGGCTTCATAATGAACGCTTAGAATATTTGCGCCTAAATCTGCAAAAGTTTTGATGTAGCGATCCGGGTCAACAATCATCAAATGTACATCGATTGTTTTTTTTGCATGTCTTGAAATTGCTTCTAAAACCGGCATCCCGAAAGAGATATTCGGAACAAAAACGCCATCCATAATATCGATATGAAACCAATCGGCCTGACTGTTGTTGATCATTTCGATATCACGCTGTAAATTGGCAAAATCAGCAGCAAGAACAGAAGGAGCAATAAGTGTATTCTTCATTGTGTAGTTGTGTGTTGTGTTATTTTTTGCAAAGATAATTCTTTTAACTGCAAAGTTCATAAGTATTAACGTAAAGTTCTTTTGTGTGGATATTTAACCGCAAAGTTCGCAAGGTTTTTTATTTTTTGCAATGTATAAAAACGCAGAGTTCGCAAAGCTTTGTGAACTTGATATTTTTAAGCAAAACTTATATAAAAAATGTTTGCGAACTTAGCGGTTAAATGAAACTTTGCAGTAAAAAAGACACTATCTAACATAAAATAAAAAACTCCGGTAATCAGCCGGAGTTTCAATCATCAATCAAAAAACGAACAGTCAATCAAACTGTTGTTTGCTTTAAAGTCCAATATAGGCACTTTCACAATAAATTCCAAATCCCAATAGTTGGAATTTGGAATTTCTATATTGGTTTTGGGGTGATTACCCAAGATAAGTTTTAAGAATTTTACTTCTTGAAGTATGTTTTAATCTACGGATTGCTTTTTCTTTAATCTGACGAACACGTTCACGAGTCAGGTCGAAAGTTTCTCCAATTTCTTCTAAAGTCATTGGATGCTGATCGCCAAGACCAAAATACAAACGAACAACATCTGCCTCTCTTGGAGTTAATGTTTCTAATGAACGCTCGATTTCAGTACGCAATGATTCGTGAATTAACTCTCTGTCAGGGTTTGGAGACTCGCCAGAACGTAAAACGTCGTAAAGGTTAGAATCTTCACCTTCTACAAGAGGTGCATCCATAGATAAGTGACGACCAGAGTTTTTCATAGACTCTTTTACGTCATTTACAGTCATGTCAAGTTCTTTTGCAATTTCTTCAGCAGAAGGCGGACGCTCGTTAGATTGCTCTAATAACGCATACATTTTGTTGATTTTATTGATAGAACCAATTTTGTTTAATGGTAAACGAACAATACGTGATTGTTCTGCCAAAGCCTGAAGGATCGATTGACGAATCCACCATACAGCATAAGAGATGAATTTGAAACCACGAGTTTCATCAAAACGTTGAGCCGCTTTAATTAAACCTAAGTTTCCTTCATTAATTAAATCAGGAAGAGTTAATCCTTGATTTTGATATTGTTTAGCAACCGATACAACGAAACGTAGGTTGGCTTTTGTTAATTTTTCTAAAGCTCTTTGATCACCAGCCTTTATTCTTTGTGCTAATTCTACCTCTTCATCAGCGGTAATTAGGTCAACTTTTCCAATTTCTTGTAGGTATTTGTCTAACGATGCAGTTTCACGATTGGTTACCTGCTTGGTGATTTTAAGTTGTCTCATGTTTTTGTCTCCTCAATTTTTAAGTGTACAAGTAGTTATACGTAAAGAGATACGAAAAGGTTACAAAAAAATATTTTTTATTTTAAATAAAAAAAACACTCCGGCTTAAAAGCTTAAGCAGAAGTGTTTTTAGTGAAAAAAGGGGCAAACTTTTTATTCTGATAAATCATCGGACACGTCCAGCATGTTGTCGAAGATTTTTTTCAGTGACTTTATATATAGCGGAAACGCGATAATCAATAATATATATTCTTTTCTTAGAATGGTAATATCGTCCAGAATTTCATATAGACTCGGAATAATTAATGTTAATGAAACAGCAATACCAACCCAGGGATTATTTGTTATTTTTTTTAAAATGGATAAAATTTTCATGTCTGGTTGTCTATTTACGGCAAGTCTCATTTATGGCTGTCTAGATTTTGGGTTCTTGGGATAAAAGTAATTTCGTTTTCTTTTTTTGATACCAAAAATGTCACGAAAGCTATTTTTATTGTCATGAAACCTCTAAAAAACATGACAATTGGGATATTTCCTGCAAAACAAAAAAAATCCTCCCGGAACAGAGAGGATTTGTAAAATTGGTATTTTCTAATTGTACTACGATAAAATATTCATCTTTTTTAGAAAATCTTTGTACGTATCGCTTAAATTTATTTTGTATCCTCCTTTTAGAATAATAAGATTATCTGCCAGAATAATTTCTTCAATTTTATCCGTATTCACAATCGTGTTGCGATGTGTTTTTACAAATTTATTTTTGTCAAGCAAATTACTGATTTTAGTCAAAGAGATCTGAATGACAAATTTTTCTTTTTCGGTAATAATATTGCAATAGCGTTCTTCGACTTCGATATAAAGAATTTCGTTTATGGCTACTTTTTTCAGTGAGTTTTTTTTCTTGATAAACAAGTAATCATTGCTCACTACAGTATCTTGTTCTTCGCTCATAAAAACATTGGTTTGAGCGTAGAATTTCTCCACAGCCATTTCTATGGCATATAGAATTTCAAGTTCATTAAAAGGTTTCATTAAAAAGCTAAAAGGCTTTGTAAGTTTGGCCCTTTCAAAAATTTGACGATCGTGCGAACTGGTCAAAAATACAAATGGTTTTGAAGCGTTTGGAATTATATTAATAGATTCCGCAAAAGTAATTCCGTCTGGTTTTCCGTCCAGAAAAACGTCAATGATAACAATATCTGTAGTGTTCTCGTAAAAAAGTTTTAATGCATCTGTAAAGTTGGCTGCAACACCTGTAATGGTATAATTGTTCTCCACCAGAACTTTTACGAGTGCATCGCTTTGTTCCGGAGTGTCTTCTATAATTAAAACATTAATATTATCCATTGGTTCTTGTTTTTGGAAAACTTAAGATCATTTTAGTTCCCTTGTTTATCTCACTTTCTATAGCTAAGGTTCCGCTGTTTTTTTTGATCATTTGTTTGCACAATTGCAATCCTAAACCGGTTCCTATAATTTCAGAGTTGCTTTTTTTAGCTAAAAGTTCTCCTTCCTGCAGTAATTCTTTAATCGTGTTTTCGCTCATACCAATTCCGTTGTCTTCGATTATAAGATCGCAAAAATCAGGATTGGCTTCCTGGGTGTAAAAACTTATTTTGCCGTTTTCGTTAGAAAATTTAATAGCATTGTCTAGTAAATTTCGAAGTATAATTTTTAAGGAATCAAGATCTACAAAAATAAAGATATTTTTAGAAACCGAATTTTCAAAAGTTATCGCTTTGTCCAGCAGCAAAGGTTTATAGTTGTATTCGATTTGCTGTACGATAGAATACAAATGAATAGATTCCTTGTGAAAATACAATTGTTTGGTTTGCAGCATTGCCCAATGCAGTAAATTATCTAATAAACTGTAAGCGCCATTGGCAATCGTACTATTCTGTATTATAAGTTGATGCAGCTCGTCATAATTTTTTGTTTCGAGTGTAGCAGATAATTTTGCATTGCTCGTTTTTAAAGCATTTACAGACGATCTTAAATCATGACTTACAATAGAGAATAACTGATCTTTAGTAGCATTGAGTTCATCGAGTTTGTTTTTTTGAAGTAAAATAGTCTTCGCATTTTTTACTTTTTGACCGTACAAATAAACCCCTCCGGTTAATATTAGTAATAAGCCTATTGAAGCAAAAAACAAACTGTTGCGTTGAGTGTCTTTTAACTTGTTTTCGACTTCTAATACTTTAATTTGTTTTTGTTTTTGAGCAACAGCAAACTTTTTTTCGAAATCAGCGACTGCCCAGATTTTATTCTGGTTGTTTAGGGAATCTTTCCAGTCTTCTGATTCTTTTCTATAGTCTAAAGCTTTTTTGTAATTATTTCTATTTTCTTCTACGACAGCCATATTGAATGCTGTGTTTTCTTTTAGCTTAAAATCTTTTATTTTTTTAGATAAGTTATAGGCTTTTTCAAAGTAATATATGGCTTGTTTATCTTTGTATTGTAGGTAATAAAGATTTGCAATATTGATATAAGAGCGGACTACATTTTTTGTAACCAGTTTGGGATTTAAAATAGCATCTTTTTTAAAATAAGATTCTGCAACGGAAAATTGCTTTAGATGCAAATAACAGATTCCTATATTTTCATACAAAGTTGCTATTTCACTTTCATCTTTATAGCTTAATATTCCTTTTTCAGCTTTCAAAAAATAAACAATTGCTTTTTCGAAGTTTTCTTCAAAATAAAATAAACCTCCAATATTATTATCTACCAAATAATAATATTGGAAAGATTTATTTATAAGACCAAATTCAATGTGTGCTTGTTTGTAGAGCTCTTTTTTTTTAAATGAAAAACCTCTAAAATAATGACAGTATTCTCTTGTTTCTAAGTCGGGATTAGAGTTCAATTGTTTCATTGAATAAACCAATGTAGAATCCCATTCTTCTTTTAGAAAAAAGTATTGTGCTTTGTTAAAGTTTATTTCCCTTTTTAATGAACTTGCTTTTTTTTGAATAGCGATCTCAAAATAATTCTTTCTTCTTTCTTGTTGTGAGAAAATTATTGATGGTAAAAAAAGAACCAATAAAAGAAAGTTGTGTATTTTTTGAATCATTATTGATATTTTATAAAATCACTAAAAATTGATTGGATTAACTATTTATGGATTGTAGATATTATTATCATCAAGGTTTACCAAAAGTTGTAAATTATCAGTAAAAAATAATGCAAATCTATAAATCAAGTATTTTTAAATTAATCTCCTAAACTTGTCTTTGTTCCTCTCGATGTCTTAGGATCATCTCCATCTCCACCGCCTACACCAGGAATGGTGTATTGCAAGTACGATATAACTTCTGTGATGTCTCCGACAGTATCAGAGGTGTAATCTGTTTCTATATAATAAACATCATATGTATCTGGAGAAACTTTGTCCCACTCATAGTCAAAGTATATTGTAAGAGTGCCGTCTTTTTCTGTTACTTTTTGTACGGTCGGTTTTTCTGTTTCTTTAGGATTGATATATAAAGTAGCACAGATTTTTAATGTTTTTACTCCGTCATTATCATAAAAGTTTGCCGAAGCTAGAGGAGGAATAGGGAAAGTTAGATTTTGGATGTCTTTAAATTTAAAATCTACAGTGTTAATTTTTTTGTTTTGAACGACTTTTAATGTCATAATAGGGTTTTTAGGGTTAATACGTTTATTTTTGGTGGGTTAAAGTTATTTTTTTTCTTCGAATAAAGGATGAAATTGCGGTGTTTTTTTTAGTTTAATTCCCGTTAAAAAAATAAATAATGATTTGAGGTGAATTTCATGAAAATGAAAAACCCTAATTCAATTAAACGAATTGGGTTTTCTATGAGTAAAACCTTTGCGAAATGTTTTTAAAAAAACAGATCGACTTGTGAGTTTATTTTTTCGATATAATAATCGATCTTTCTGATTGCCCTGTTAAAAAATAAATTTTGTTCTTTGATACCCGATTGTCCTAATGGTTTTGAATTGATAATTTGCTGCTTAAAAAACTGATGTACGTTTTTACAGCTGTCATCATTATCAGTAATAAAATAACCAAGCAGTGTATAAGGAACAAACATGGTCAGTTTTTCATCGGTTTCAATGAGCATATTATTGTTTAGTAAAATCAGCTCGTTGTAATAAATAGCAAAATTAGTATTGGGTTTGTTGCATTTTTCCTGTATCAAACTGATGATTCTTTTTAAGTCTTTGCAAAGCGCATTAGCACTTTTTAAATCAAGTAACCCAGCTTCATAAAAGTACAGAATCTGCTGTAGGCTGCTGTTTATGGTAGTATCGTTCCAGATTTCATTTACAAAAGTGTTTTCGTATGCTTTTTTTAGTTTCTGCATAAACTCGGTAAACGATTCTTCGATGACAAAATTCTCAAACGAAACTTTTTTCTGATTTGTATTTAAGAGATTCAGCCATACAAAAGCTTTGAATTTAGACAAGATAGTTCCGTCCATAAAATAAAAGAGGGGAATGTCTTTCGCTGAATAATACAATATCGTTTCGGGATTCTTTGTTAGTAGTTCAACTTGTTCTGCTGAGGACTTAAAGTATTGCAGCATATCTTTTAACGTCTCGATTTCGATTGTTTTTTCGACAATGACTTTTTCTTTTTTTGAAAATAAATTGTCTAACGAGATATTAAAATGATGGGCAAGTTTGATCGCTTCATCAATAGAGAATTTGCTTTTTTGAGATATTCTTCGGTGTGAAGCATCGTAACTGATTTCTAAAATAGCCGCTATTTCATCAATTAAAGAAACCGAAGGAGAAACTTTGCTTCTAATTGCTTTTAATAAGGATTCCTGATATTTCATAATTTGCGATAATCACAAATGTAAGAAATAGTTTTATTGATTTAAGCAAAATCATATGTGATAATTGCAATAGGTTTGTCCTGTAATTTTAAAACAATAATTATGAAAAGATCATTTTTAATTCTCGTATTATTTGTCTTTGAAGGAATGCATGCTCAGGATGCAATTAAAACTCATGCTATTGATTCTGTTAAACTGCATTCGCAAATATTTAGTCTTTCACCCATTTCTAAAAAAGTAGACAAAGTAAACGGACTTGTTCTTGGCGTTGGCCATGTTGAAAATAAGCATATCAATGCTCAAACAATTAACGGTGTGAATATAGAAGCAAATCCGGCGCCGGCTGTTGGGGCTTTAATGGGATTTATGTCTTTAATGTATCTGCCGGAAATTATTAAAAATAATAAAAAAAGCAATCATCTTAGAAACAGTGAAGAGGATTATAAAATTAAAAATAGGAGTTATACGCCCGAATTGAAACTAAATGGTTTGAATATTAGCTCAGGATGCTTTTTTACAACCACTAGCATGAACGGATTGAATATTTCTGCCGGAAATAAATTCAGGGATTTTAATGGACTTTCGGTTACTGTTTTAGGAACAATTGCCGATCATCAAAACGGACTTTCGATTGGTATTTATAATGCGAATAATGATTTGAGCGGCTCAACAATTGGCATCTATAATCAATCGTATCAATTAACCGGATTGCATATCGGGGTTTTTAATCAAACCAGAGTCAATAGAGGAGTGCAGGTTGGTGTTTTTAATAAATCAAATTCTAAAGGTTTTCAGTTAGGGATTTGGAACGTTAATAATAAAAGGTCGATGCCTTTTTTAAACTGGTAAAATCATGAAAAGAGTTTTGTTTTTGGTGCTGTTTATATTTTCAATAGCTGGATTTTCTCAATCGAAACCTCGGGATTCTTCTGCGGTATATGAAAGGATTTATATTGAAGCTGGTTTTTTACAGCCCATAGGAAAACTTTCTGATAAGTTTGATTTGTCGCCGTCATTTGGCTTTTGGTACAGGACAAAAATGAATCGCGAAGATTTTATAGATTTTGGTTTTAATTTTTTTATACCTAAAAATCCAGTAGAAACTAGTTTTAAATATCGGGATTCTATTGTACAGTATAAATCAAGTCATTTTGCAATAAACATTGGAACTCGTTTTGCAAAAGTTATTCCGTTATCACAACGAAAAACAGACTTTAACTTAGAATGGAATTCCGGAATAGGGTTGGCTCTGAATTTTTATAAAGCTCCAAAGGAATTAGAATTTGAAAGTGGAGAGCATACAAAAGAAGTTTTGACTACATTTTATTTGTCGCAGGGAATTAAGTTGAATTACAGAAATACCGGATTACAATGTCATTATCAATGGTCTCCATATGGTTTATTTAATGATCAGGTCGAAAAGAATTTTGGTTCGCAGAGTCTTATGTTTGGAATCGTTTACAGGCAATAAACTGAAAAACGAAAAACCCCAATTCAAACAAATGAATTGGGGTTTTCTATAAATAAACCTTTAGTAAACTAAGATCTGATTACTCTTTTTTCTCCTCACGTGGAGGTCTTGGTAAAAGTGCTTTTCTTGACACTTTTTCTTTTCTTGTTTTAGGATCAATTCCTAAATATTTCACCTGGAATACATCTCCCATGTTTACTACATCAGTAACATTTTCTGTACGTTCCCAAGCTAGTTCAGATACGTGAAGTAATACTTCGTTTCCTGGTGCGGCAGTATATTCTACTACAGCTCCAAAATCAAGCATTTTGATTACTTTTACTTCGTAAGCTTCTCCTAATTGTGGTTTGAAAGTAATAGAAGCAATTTTTGCCAATACCGCTTCAATTCCGGCAGGATCTGTACCTAAGATTTCGATAACACCTTGTTCATCAACTTCATTGATAACGATAGTTGTTCCTGTAGCTTTTTGTAATTCCTGAATTACTTTTCCGCCAGGTCCAATCAATGCTCCAATAAAACTTCCAGGAATAGTTCTGGTGATGATTTTTGGAGAATGCGCTTTAACGTCTGCTCTTGGAGCAGCAATAGTCTCGGTTAATTTTCCTAAAATGTGTAAACGTCCTTCACGCGCCTGCCCTAAAGCCTGCTCCATGATATCGTAACGTAAACCATCAATTTTGATATCCATTTGACAAGCTGTAATACCGTCAGCAGTTCCTGTTACTTTAAAGTCCATGTCTCCTAAGTGATCTTCATCACCTAAAATGTCTGACAATACAGCAAATTTTTCACCATCAGTAATTAATCCCATAGCAATACCGGAAACTGGTTTTACCATTTGAACTCCGGCATCCATCAAAGCCATTGTTCCTGCACAAACTGTTGCCATAGAAGAAGAACCATTAGATTCTAAAACTTCAGAAACAATACGAATGGTGTAAGGACAATCAGCAGGGATCATGTTTTTTAAAGCTCTTTGAGCTAAGTTACCGTGACCAACTTCTCTTCTTGAAGTTCCTCTTAGAGGTTTTGCTTCACCAGTAGAGAAAGGAGGGAAGTTATAGTGCAAGTAGAATTTCTCTTCACCTTGCTCAGATGGAGAATCGATTTGATTTGCTTCTCTTGAAGTTCCTAAAGTTACTGTAGCTAATGCCTGAGTTTCTCCACGTGTAAATAAAGATGAACCGTGAACTCTTGGTAGATAATCAGTTTCACACCAGATTGGTCTGATATCTGTAGTTTTTCTACCATCTAAACGAACGCCTAATTCTAATACTACATTACGAACAGCTTCTTTGTTTGTTTTGTAGAAATATTTAGATACTAAATCTCCGTCAGCGGCTAATTCCTCTTCAGTAAATAAAGCTTTTACCTCTTCTTTTACTTCAGCAAATGCAGCGCTTCTTTCGTGTTTAGCCGAACCAACTTTTGCAATAGCATAAATTTTATCGTAAGCTGCAGCTTTTACTTTTTTGTAAATTTCTTCGTTTTCTCTCTCTCCTTCGTAAGTACGAGTTTCTTTTTTACCAAAAGCAGCTTGTAAACGTAATTGAGCCTGGATCTGAACTTTTATAGCTTCGTGAGCAAATTTGATAGCTTCTACCATTTCTGCTTCTGAGATTTCTTTCATTTCTCCTTCAACCATTGCAACTGAATCCATAGAAGCACCAATCATCATGTCGATGTCAGATTTTGCTAAGTCTTCTCTGCTTGGGTTGATTACAAATTTTCCGTCGATACGTGCAACACGTACTTCAGATATTAAGTTGTAAAATGGAATATCTGAAACAGCCAATGCAGCAGATGCGGCTAAACCAGCTAAAGCATCAGGCATAACTTCTTCGTCATGAGACATTAATTGAATCATAACTTGTGTTTCAGCGTGGTAGTCGTCTGGGAAAAGCGGACGTAAAACACGGTCTACTAATCTCATTGTTAATACTTCGCTATCGCTTGGGCGAGCTTCTCTCTTGAAGAAACCTCCTGGGAAACGACCAGCGGCTGCAAATTTTTCGCGATAATCTACCGTTAATGGTAAAAAATCAACACCTGGGTTAGAAGTGCGAGCTGAAACTGCTGTCGCAAGTATCATCGTGTCGCCCATTCTTACTACTACAGAACCGTCAGCTTGTTTTGCTAAACGTCCTGTCTCGATTGTGATGCTTCTGCCATCACCTAAATCGATTTTTTCTACAAATAATTGTGGAATCATAATTTTTCCTTATTGGTTATACAATGGGTTTTAGTTGTGTTGTAGTTGTTGTGTGTAGTTGTTGTTTATTCTAAAACCCAATGAAAAACCAAACTTTTTTTCTTGTAAATGCTTGTAATGTAAAAACAAAAAGAGGCACTCTCGCACCTCTTTTCTATATTGATTATTTTCTGATATTCAATACTTTGATAATCTCACGATATCTGTTGATCTCTTTCTTTTTCAAGTAATCCAGCAACGATCTTCTTTTACCTACTAGTAATACTAATGAACGCTCAGTGTTATAATCATGACGATTTTTTTTCAAGTGCTCAGTTAAGTGACTAATTCTGTAAGTAAACAATGCGATTTGCGCTTCAGCTTTTCCAGTGTTTGTTGCTTCACCGTGTTGTGCGAAAATCTCTTCCTTCTTTTCTTTAGTTAAATACATTCCAATATTATTTAATGATTTTTATGTATGTCGTACATCTTTTGTAAGACGGGTGCAAAATTAGAACTTTTTTTTGGAAAAAAGAATTTTATTGCTCATTTTTTGTAATTGTGATAGGTAAGGAGCAACGAGATCTTGCCGGAATGCCCCTTTTTATTCCCGGATTCCATTTTTTTGCATTTTTTATAGTCTTAATTGCATTTTCGTCTAACCCGTAGCCAAGACCTTTTAATATTTTAGGTTCAATTAAGGTGCCGTCTTTATCCACAATAAAAGTCATGTAAATTTTTCCGTAAACTTTGTTTCTTGCTTCTATCGGGATATACATCGATTTACCAACATAACTGTAAAAAGATTGTATTCCTTTTTTAGGCTCAGGAGCTTTGCTTAAAACGGTATATGGATGTTCGATATTTAATGAATCTGTCGTTATTCCGGAAACCAGTTTACCATTTTCATAGTTTTCTGTAAAAGCAGCTTTCGATTTTATATCCTTTCCTTTCCAGATTCCATCCCTAAGGCCATTCTTTACTCTTCCGCTTTCTTCAGAAAACTTATCTTTATATTCAAAATTTCCATTTCCTGAAATTATTTTTTGTTCCTTTTGATCGTTCCAGTAGTTATTTAATTTATAATCGAGATCATTATCGTTAGCGGTAAAATATTCAAGTTCAGATTTTATGTTGCCGTTTTCATACCAGTTAAATTCTTTTCCGGATTTTTTGTTGTCTAAATAATTAACGGTTGATTTTTTATTTCCGTTCTCATAATAATAAACAAACTGACCATCTTTTTTAATAACATCCCTGTCTAAGGTAGAACCAATCATTTTTAAAGCTTTGGATTTGTAGTATTCTTTAAGAATGTAGGCTTTTTTGTCAGAAAAATAATCTTCGACAATTCTAATGTATTTATAATTGTCTTCTGTGCTTTCTACCCAGGCAGAATCCAGATAAATTATCTTGCCTGCAGGAACTGCAGTTTGAGAAAATATTTTTGTTGAAATGATAAGGAAAAAGAAAATCCGAAAAGTTAGTTTCATAGATTAAAAGTAAAGTTATCCGAATGTATTTTAGTACAATTTTGCAACTTCTTGATTTACAAATTCTAAAAATCGTTCGTCAGCTTCTGTAAAAGGATCTATAACGTGACTGTCAATATCAATTTGGCCAATATTCTGTCCGTTTACAAATAAAGGGACTACAATTTCAGACTTTACTGTAAAACTACAGGCTATATAATTGTCTTGTGCGGCAACATCCGGCACAACAAAATTAGCATTGCTTTCAGCTACCTGTCCGCAGATTCCTTTACCGAAAGGAATAACGGTATGATCTGTTTCGGCTCCTACATATGGACCCAAATGCAACGTTTTGGTATCGTGATTGGCAAAATAAAAACCAACCCAGTTATAGTATTCTATATTTGCGTTTAAAAGCTGGCAAATGCTTAATAGTTTTTCGTCTCTAAGAGTTTTAGTGTCAGCTACAATAGCGCTTATCTTTGGTTGTAATTCCTGAAATGTCATGATGTGAAAATTTTATACAAAAGTATTTAAAGCTAATCTCAAAAAATACATAAATTTGAAAAAAATTTCAGTTGAAAAAATACCTGACACAATTTAAGCCTTTCCTTGTTTTTATTAGCACTTTTTTTGCTGCATACATTATTCTGACATTACTTTATAAATTTTATCTCAACACTTTTGAAACAAATGCTGTTGACGGAATAACAAACATTGTTGGAAAAAATGTAGCACAATTAATGGAGGTGTTTGGTTGCGATATTAAAATTCATAAAAGCATTGCCGGTTCGTGGCTAGAGGTTTGGTATAATAATCATTATGGTGTACGAATTGTTGAAGGTTGTAATGCAGTAAGTGTTATTATTCTGTTTGTTGCTTTTGTGCTTGCTTTTTCAGGAAAACTCAAAACAACACTGGTTTATATTTTATTTGGTGTTTTGTTTGTTTATATTCTTAATGTAGTCCGAATCGCTTTATTGGTTGTACTATTGTTTTATTTTCCGCAGTACAATCATTTTTTGCATGGCACCTTTTTTCCGCTGATAATTTATGGTGCAGTTTTTATTTTGTGGATTATATGGGTAAACAAATTCTCAAAATATGCTAAATAAATTACTCGAACATAAAACTAAAATTCTAATTGCGATTGCTATTATAATATGCTTTGGTATTATAAGGACTTTTGAAAACAAACTATTTTACGATCCTTTTTTAGTTTATTTCGAATCGGATTTTAAAAACGCGCCTTTTCCTCAAGTAGCACCTTTTAAACTTTTTTGTGGATTATTTTTTCGTTATCTCCTCAATGCTGTTTTGTCTCTAACTCTTATTTATACTTTGTTTCAGGAAGTTGATATCTTGAAGTTTAGCGCATTTTTGTATGCATTTTTTCTGATACTGCTTTTAGGGATGTTTATGGTGATAATCAATTTTTTTCAGGACTGGAGCTGGTTGCTTTTTTATGTCAGAAGATTTATTATTCAGCCCATATTTGTGTTGCTGTTTATACCTGCATTTTATTATCAGCAGCAGAATCTTAAAAAATAACATTTCATTAGATCTTTTTTTAAGAGTTTTTTGGTAGTTTTGCAGCATGAGTTTAAAAAAGTGCACAGGATTGTTTTTAGCGTTCCTTTTGTTGGTTTCCAACATTGGGTTTGCTTTTGATGTGCATTATTGTGGTGGCGAAATCGCTTCAGTTTCATTAAATACTTCGATTACTGCTTCTCCTGAAAAGAAATGTTGTGGCGAAACTGAAAAAAAATCTTCTTGTTGCAAAGACAAAGTAGTTCATTTTGAGAAAAAATCGGATAATGCAACTATTAAGTTTTTCTTTTTTCAATTTGCTTTTCCGGCCGTAATTCAGGAATTTAAAACAGTTGCTTTTCTATCAATACCAAATTTCAAAAGCAATCAGATCATTTCGTATTATTCTGATGCGAATGCACCTCCTTTATTTAAATTATACAATCAATATATTTTTTATTCCTGATTTTAATGTTTAGAATCAAGCCTGTTTTGGCTTGCGCTATGCTGTTTATTATTTAGAAAAACTTCTACAAACAGCCTTTTCTAATTACATTAAAATCTTTTTTTATGAAAAAAAATATCATGCTTTTGGGTATGATTTTACTTTCTGTATCTGCTTTTTCGCAAGAAGATCTCGACGAAGTAAAAATCACCAAAAAGCAAAAAGGAATTAAAAAGTCCTATACGCTTACCGCCAATACAAGTGTTATTACAAGTAAAGAATTACTAAAAGCTGCTTGTTGTAATCTGGCCGAAAGTTTCGAAACAAACCCATCAATCGATGTGAATTTTTCAGATGCTTTAACGGGAACAAAGCAAATCAAAATGCTTGGTTTGACAAGTCCTTATTTAATGATTACCGAAGAAAATATCCCTTCGGTTCGTGGAGCTTCTCAGGCTTACGGTTTGTCGTTTACTCCCGGAACATGGATAGAAAGTGTTCAGATTACCAAAGGCGCCGGAAGCGTTATTAATGGTTACGAAAGTATTTCAGGACAAATAAATACCGAACTTTTAAAACCTTTAAACGATATTCCGTTCTTTTTGAATGTTTATGGTTCAACCGATGCGCGCTTTGAAGTAAATACTCATTTTAATAAAAAACTGTCTGACAAATGGGCGACAAGTTTGTTTGTACACGGAAATGCCCGCGTTGCTAAAAACGATATGAACGATGATGGATTTCTGGATAATCCGCTAGGTAAACAAATCAATGTTTTAAATCGTTATCAATATTACAATCCTGATAGTGGTTTAGTGAGTTTTATCAATTTCAGGTATATGAATGATAAAAAGCAAACCGGCGAAGTTGATTTTGATAAAGACAGAGATCGCGGAACTACAAATCATTGGGGTTCAGAAATCAATACAGAACGTTTTGATCTTTCTACAAAAATTGGTTATGTTTTTAAAGACATGCCTTATCAGAGTATTGGTTTTCAGAATGCTTTCAATAGTCATAATCAAAACTCTTACTTTGGTCTGAATTTGTATGATATTAAACAGAATAGTTTTTATTCGAATTTAATTTTCAATTCGATTATAAACAACACGATGCATAAGTTCTCCACCGGTTTGAATTTTACGTATGATCAGTATCAGGAATTCGTGAATGTAAATGACTACAGCAGAATTGATAATTCGGTAGGGGCATTCTTTGAGTATACTTATGATAATACTGATAATTTTAGTCTTATTTTAGGAGGAAGAGTGGATAATCATAATCGTTTGGGCTTTTTTGTAACGCCTCGTCTGCATATGAGATATAATCCCTGGAAAGATGGGGTAATTCGTTTTTCTGCCGGAAGAGGAAAACGTTCGGCAAATATCTTTGCTGAGAACCAACAGCTTTTTGCAAGTTCAAGAACGTTCTCTATTTTAGATACTAACGGAAAAATTTATGGATTAAATCCTGAAATTGCCTGGAATTACGGCGTGAGTTTTTCTCAGAAATTCAAACTGTTCAATAAAAATGCCGAAGCCGGATTTGATTTCTATCGTACCGATTTTCAAAACCAGGCTGTCGTAGATTTGATGCAAAGTCCGCAAGAAGTTTCTTTTTACAATTTAAGAGGAAGTTCGTTTGCGAATAGTTTACAGGTTGAATTTAACTACGAGTTGATTCATAATTTCAATCTAAGAACAGCATATAAATATTATGATATTCAGACAGATTACCTAACAGGTACATTTCAGCGTCCGTTACAGGCAAAACACCGTTTTTTAGGAAATCTGGAATATGAAACAAACTTAAATAATGGCAAACAATGGAAGTTTGATTATACCTTTAACTGGTCAGGAAAACAACAATTGCCTTACACGGCATCGAATCCTGCAGAAGATCAGTTTCCTGATTTTTCACCTTCTTATGCTGTTATGAATGTTCAGGTTACGAGAGTTATTTCTCCGGTTTTAGAAGTATATGTTGGTGGGGAAAATATTGGTAATTATAAACAGCAAAAAGCAATTTTAGGTGCTGAAGATCCTTTTGGTCCTAACTTTGATGCTTCTATTGCATATGCTCCAATTTTTGGACAAATGTATTACGCAGGATTACGATTTAAAATAAAATAAGGAATTCAATTTCAAAAATCAATTTCAATAACAATAAAATAATAAGTAAAATGAAGAATTTAATTTTAATTGCAATGATCACTTTTTTAGGATTTTCAGCTCAGGCTCAAACTAAAAAAAATAAGAATTTAAAATATACTACAGAGGTAAACGGTAATTGTGAACAATGTAAAAAAAGAATTGAAAAAGCTGCTTTTGCTGTTCCGGGGGTAAAGTCTGCATCTTGGGACATTGGTTCGCATCAGCTTGCTGTAATTTTAAATGAAGAAAAATCATCTCCTGAGGATTTGAATAAAGCGATTGCTAAAGTAGGACATGATACCAAGGATGTTAAAGCTACAGATACTGATTATGAAAATTTACATTCTTGCTGCAAGTATGTAAGAGAATAATTATCTTACGAGCCCAAGTGTAAACTTGGGCTTTTTAATAGTTAATTTATCTTTAAAATATAGCATTTTATTGGTGTTGAAGCAAATTATTGTTAATTTCACGAACTTATAAATATAACCAAACGCATTTATGAATAATTTTGATTGGACTCAATTAATTAACCCTGAATTTTATATTACTTTAAGCATCGGAGGTGTTCAAATTGGTTTATTTATAGTTTTGTTTATAGTTTTTGCTGAAACAGGGCTTTTTGCAGGTTTCTTCCTTCCGGGGGATAGTTTGCTTTTCCTCGCAGGTATTTACAGCCGTGACTTAATGCTAAATGTTGTTGATATTCCGGCAGACTTTATAAATGTATTTGTACTTTCTACTCTTGTTGCTATAATGGGAGTTTTAGGAAATATGACAGGGTATTGGTTTGGAGCCAAAAGTGGTTATTATTTGTTTAAAAAAGAAGATTCATTTTGGTTTAAGAAAAAATATCTTTTACAATCGAAAGATTTTTTCGAGAAATATGGTGGAAAAGCCATTATTTATGCACGTTTTCTGCCAATCTTCAGAACATTTGCCCCAATCATTGCAGGTATAGTTTCTATGGATAAAAAGAAATTCATGTTTTATAATATCCTGAGTTCTTTTTTATGGTCATTCATTCTGATTTTTGCAGGACATTATTTATATGGAGTGTTCTTAAAACAAGGAATCGACTTAAAACATCATATTGAATATATCATTATCATCATTGTTATAATCTCTACTTTCCCGGTTTTAGTAAAGCTTTTAAAGAAAAGACCAAGCGAAAAGATATAATTTTAAAGAAATAAAGAATATAAAAAAGTCCGAAGTTTTTAACTTCGGACTTTTTTTATGTCTGAATATGATTTTTAAATATTGACCATATCAAAACGTTGTAGAGTGTAATGTTGTTTTATTACGGTAGGTAACTCAACGTAACCTCAAAGTTGAAACCTTGGGCTATATAGGTTATATTTTGAGATTGTCCTTTAATTGAAGCTATAATGTCTTTTTAGCAACGAATTTATAGAAGCTGATATCCAACCAGTTTAACTTAAAAAGCTAAGGTCTTTGTTTTGTTAATTCAGCGATTAATTAAGTTTGTAATTGAAGTTTGGAATTTGTTTCGTAAGGCTACCATTCATTCACCTTATTAGCATCCATTTTTAAGAAGATAAACAGCAAAATTGTAAATCCCCAAAGTCCGGAGCCTCCATAAGAAAAGAAAGGAAGCGGAACCCCAATAGTTGGAAAAATCCCGATAACCATTGCAATATTTACAAAAAAGTGAGTAAACAAGATTCCGGCAACACAATAGCCATACACTCTGCTGAATTTTGTTTTTTGTCTTTCGGCCAAATATATTACCCTTAGTAGTAAGCCCACAAAAAGTGCAATAACCACTACAGATCCTGCAAACCCCCATTCTTCACCAACAGTAGTAAAGATGTAATCTGTATGTTGCTCAGGAACGAATCCTCCTTTGGTTTGAGTTCCTTCTAAGAAACCTTTTCCAATCCAGCCTCCGGACCCAATAGCAATTTCTGACTGGTTTGTATTATAACCAATACCTTTCATGTCGACAGTTTTGCCCAGTAATATATTAAAACGGTCACGGTGATGCTGTTTAAAAATATGGTCAAAAACATAATCGACAGATAAAACAAAAGCCGAAATAATAGCTAATAAGATACCACTTAAAAGAATATTTCGATCAACAGCCCTGCCTTTAAAGTGTATGATAATTAATACTCCTAAAGCAATTAAAATAACCGCATAAGGTTCTAAAACAAGTGTTAATACAAATAGAACAATAGTAATAAAACCGGTCCATACATACCAGGAAGGAAGTCCTTCTCTGTATAGAACCACGATGAAAATGCTGTAAATTAAAGCACTTCCCGGGTCAGGCTGAGGTAAAATCAATAATACAGGTAAAAAAACAATGGCTAACGCCTGAACCTGTCGGTTTACATCTTTCAGGTTAATTTGTGTGTCACTTAAATATTTTGCTAATGCTAATGATGTAGCGGCTTTAGCGAACTCAGAAGGCTGTATTGTAAAACTGCCTATCGCATACCAGCATCTTTGTCCGGCAATAGTTTTTCCAAAAAGAAATAAACCGGCTAATGATAATAATGAAACGCCAAAAATGATACTCGCGTATTTTTCATAAAACTTTCCGTCAACAAAAAGAACTATGAAAATCAAAGGAATGGTACAGCCAATAAAAATTAATTGTTTTTGATACGTTCCGTCTGTTGATAATAATGATGATGAATAGATATTTAACCACCCTAGTATTACTAACGCACTATAGATAAAAACACTTATCCAGTCAATGTTATTTTTTACACTTTGATTTCTCATTTGAAATAATATTGTTAGTTTTCTTTAGTGGTATCTATAGGTGTAGGTTTAATTTCTACTTTTTGTTTTATCATTTTGGCTCTCATAACAGAGTCTTTAGGAGTAGATTCAATTGCGCTGGCTTCGTTCATTCCTCCTAATTTGGCATACTCACTTGCAAGGCTTTTGTTTAAAACCCTAATTTCTAAGTCGGTTCTTGTGATTTTCTTTCTTAAATATTTTTCGATCATCAAACTTGCAATTGGCCCGGCTACAGTTGCTCCAAAACCTCCGTTTTCAATCATAACCGCGATGGCGATTTTTGGATTGTCTTTTGGTGCAAATGCCACAAATATAGAGTGATCTTTAAGTTGTGTTCTCTTTCCGTTAATTTTTGCAAAGTTTTCTGCTGTACCTGTTTTTCCGCAAATGTCAATGCCGTTTACTCTAAGTGAAGCAGCTGTACCTTTGTTGTAAACATCAAATAAACCACTGATAACCGGTGGGAAATACTTTTGATCAACTGTAGTAACGTGTTTTGTTGTAAACTTAGCATCAATTTTTTTACCCTCAATTTTCTTAATGATGTGAGGCGTATAGTAATATCCTTGATTCGCAACAGTAGCCATCATATTTGCCAGCTGAATAGGTGTCATTAAAACCTCACCCTGACCAATAGCATTCGATACAATTGTAGAACTTCTCCAGCCTCCGTTAGGATATATCTTTTTGTAGGTTTTAGATGTTGGAATATTTCCTCTTTTACCGGTTGGTAAATCATAACCCATAAATTGACCTAATCCAAAACTTTTTACGTGATCACTCCAAACATCTACTGCCTTGCCCGGGTCTTTATATTTGTTAATAGTTAACATATATGCCTGACCAAAGTAGGTGTTGCAGGAAAGGTAAATTCCGTTATGTAATTGATGAGGCCCGAAACCGTGACATTTCATAAAACGACCACCTCCATAACTAAAACCATGGTGACACATAAAAGTCGTTTGTTCGTTGATTACTCCTTCTTGCAGTGCGACTAAACCCGTTAAAATTTTAAATGGGGATCCTGGAGGATATTCTGCTAAAAGTCCTCTGTCGTATAAAGGTTTTGCAATAGAATCATGATATAAAAGCGTATAGTTTTTAGATCTTTGTCTTCCTACTAAAATACCGGGATCATAAGAAGGAGCGGTAACTAATGCTAAAATTTCACCTGTTTTAGGCTCAATGGCAACAATTCCACCTCTTTTATTGATCATTAATTCTTCTCCGTATTTTTGAAGTTCAGCATCAATAGTTAAATTAATGTCTTCTCCGGCTACGGCAATAGTATCGTATTTGCCCTCTTTATAAGAACCAATTTCTCTGTTATATTTGTCTTTTTGAATGTATTTTACACCTTTTATTCCGCGTAGAACTTCTTCATAACTTTGTTCAACACCTTGCATTCCAATTAAGTCTCCGCTATTGTAATAAGGGTTTTTTGCTATTAATCGTTCGTTGACCTGCGTGATAAATCCAAATATATTGGCGCCATAATCTACTTCATAATCACGAAGAGAACGTTTCTGGAAATAAAAGCCTTCATACTTTCTGATTTTTTCCTGAAAAGCAGCAAATTCATTTTTATTTAATTGTGATAAAAATACAGAAGGAAGTCTTGGACTGTATACTCTGGCTTTTGCAACTCTTTTTTCGTAATCTTCTTTTGTAATATTTAATAATGCACAGAATTCGTCAACATTCAGGTTTTCCTTGATTTCTCTTGGGATTACCATGATATCGTAAGAAGCCTGATTGGCTACTAATAACTTGCCGTTTCGATCATAAATATAACCCCTTTCAGGATAGTCATACTGTTTCTTTATTGCATTATTTTCTGATTTTAGTTTAAAAGAATCATCTATAATTTGCAAATAGAATACCCTCATCACCAGCAAAGATGCTGCGATAATAATTAAAGAGGGCAGCAGAACTTTTCTCATCGTTTATTGGGCTTAATAAGGTAAATTATTATAATTGAAGTGATTATTGTAAATATAGAGCTAAATAATGTTCGGAGTAAAATATCCCAGATGAATTTAAACTGAAATGCTTCCAGCACAAACAAAACAATGTGGTGTAGTACAACAGATACAAGGATAAAAGAAAATCGTTCAGGAGTTAAAGAATCGTTTAGCTTGATAGTCTGATATTCATAACTTAATCCAAATGAGAATTTAAAAATATACGGTCTGTAATAGGCGAGTATCACACAGGCTGTAGCGTGAATTCCTCCTGAATTACAAAACATATCCATTGTAAGGCCAAGTAAAAAACTAGAAAATATTAATCCGGCTCTATTACTGTTAACCGGATACAAAATGATGTATAGGATGTATGGGAAGGGACTTATGTACCCTAAAAAATTCATATTATTGAAAATAACAATTTGAATTGCTAGTAACATAATAAAACGAAAAATATTGACTAACAAAGCGCTATTCATTTTTTTTCTTGTTTTCTAAATTAATAAGTTCTTCTCGATCCCTGCTTTTGATAATATAAACATGCCCTAAGTTGGTCATGTCATTGAATAATTTGACTTTTATAACATAGAAACTTGTTTTTGTTTCTGTGTAAACCGTTTCAACCGTTCCTATATTGATTCCTTCCGGAAAAATTACAGATTGTCCTCCGGTTACAATAGTATCTCCTTTTCTAACAGAAGCTAATCTCGGAACGTCTCTAAGTTGTACGAATCCGGTACTTACACCGTCCCAGGTTAAAGAACCAAAATGATTTGATTTTTTTAACTTAGCATTAATTCGGGATTTCATATTCAGGATACTTACTACAGTAGAATATCTCGGAGATGTGTCATCTATAATACCAATTATTCCTAAACTGTTTATTACTCCCATATCTGGTTTTACTCCTTCATTGGCACCAGAATTTAAAGTAATAAAGTTCTCGTGAGAATTATATGAATTATGAATTACTTTTGAAACAATAATATCAGCAGGTTTTACACCTTTGATGGTATCTGGTAAAGGTAATTTTGTTGTGTCTTCTTTGTTAAACAAAAGACTTTTTAATCTTGCGTTCTCAAGTACAAGCTCGTCATTTTCGGTTCTTAAATTCAAATATTCGTTTACACGATTTATTTTTTCATAAACACCTCCGCTTAAAAAATTGGCAGAACTGATTACTTTGCTTCTGTGGTAAGAATGCGATTGAATTGTGAGAGCCAACGAAATACCTAAAAGCAGCAAAAACAGCAATCGATTACTGTTTCTTATAATAAAATTAAAAATTTGCTGCATTTCTTGTTTGGTTATTTTGTTTCAGGATATGCTATTAAGTTTCAAATTTTATAAGAGTCAAATTCGATTTAATTTGACTCTTATAAAAATATATTTAATTATTATGAATCTTATTTAATTAAGATACTTTTAAATTTTGCAATGTTTTTAAGTGCCATTCCGGTTCCGCGAACTACAGCTCTTAACGGATCCTCAGCAATATAAACAGGTAAATCTGTTTTTTGAGAAATACGTTTGTCAAGACCTCTTAACATAGATCCGCCACCGGCTAAATAAATACCAGTGTTATAGATATCTGCAGCTAATTCAGGTGGAGTTTGAGATAATGTTTCCATTACGGCATCCTCGATACGCTGAATAGACTTGTCCAGCGCTTTAGCGATTTCACGGTAAGACACATCAACTTGTTTTGGTTTACCGGTAAGTAAATCTCTACCCTGAACAGACATATCTTCTGGCGGTCCGTCTAAATCTTCGATAGCCGCTCCAATTTGAATTTTTATTTTTTCCGCAGTACTTTCTCCCACAAAAAGGTTGTGTTGAGTACGCATGTAGTAAACGATATCATTTGTGAAAACGTCACCTGCAATTTTTACAGATTTGTCGCAAACAATACCGCCTAATGCGATAACTGCAATTTCTGTTGTACCACCTCCAATATCAACAATCATGTTTCCTTTTGGCTGCATGATATCGATACCAATACCAATTGCTGCTGCCATTGGCTCGTGAATTAGGTAAACTTCTTTTCCGTTTACTCTTTCACAAGATTCTTTTACTGCTCTCATCTCTACTTCAGTAATACCAGACGGAATACATACGACCATTCTTAAAGCTGGCGTAAACATTCTTTTTTTCAATGCCGGAATACTTTTGATGAACATATTAATCATCTTTTCCGAAGCGTCAAAATCGGCAATAACACCGTCCTTCAAAGGCCTTATGGTTTTGATGTTTTCATGCGTTTTACCTTGCATCATATTGGCTTCCTTGCCAACAGCAATGATTTTGCCTGATATTCTGTCACGTGCAACGATTGACGGACTATCAATAACAACTTTATCATTATGTATGATTAAAGTGTTTGCGGTACCAAGGTCTATCGCAATATCCTCGGTCATGAAATCAAAAAATCCCATAAGTTTTTTAGGGGTTTAAAATGTTAAAAATTATTTTGAACAAAGTTAAACAAATTAATGTTTAAAATGACGTGTTCCTGTAAATACCATTGCAAGATTATTTTCGTTGCAATAATTTATGCTTAATTCATCTTTTATTGAACCTCCCGGCTGAATTACTGCTGTAATTCCCGCTTTTTTAGCTAATTCTACACAATCCGGAAATGGGAAAAATGCATCACTTGCCATAGAAGCGCCGGTTAAATCAAATCCAAAAGCTTTAGCTTTATCTACAGCTTGTACCAAAGCATCAACTCTTGATGTCTGGCCGGTACCTGATGAAATTAATGTTCCGTTTTTGGCAAAAACAATCGTATTTGATTTTGTGTTTTTGCAAATTTTTGAAGCAAATATCAAGTCTTCTATTTCCTGAGCAGTAGGCTCTGTAATAGTAACGGTCTTTAAATGCTCTTTAGTATCTGTAATATTATTTCTGTCCTGAATTAACAAACCATTAAGACATGTTCTTACTTGTCTTGCCGGTAGTTCAACTTCATTTTGAATTAATATAATTCTGTTTTTCTTTTCTTGTAAAACAGCAATTGCTTCATCATCATAAGCTGGAGCAATTACAACTTCACAAAACAATTTATTGATTTCCTGAGCTGTAGCCAAATCAATTTTTGTATTTGCAATCAAAACGCCGCCAAAAGCCGAAGTTGGGTCGCAAGCCAAAGCTGCCAGATAAGCTTCGCTGATTGTTTTTCTTGAAGCTAAACCACAAGCGTTATTATGTTTTAAAATAGCAAATGTCGGTCCGTCAGTTTTAAACTCATTAATTAAGTTTACAGCTGCATCAACATCTAATAAATTATTGTAAGATAATTCTTTTCCGTGAACTTTTTGAAACATTGCATCAAAATCTCCAAAAAAGAAACCTTTTTGATGCGGGTTTTCTCCGTATCTTAAAACCTGTCCGCCTTCGATGCTTTCTTTGTAAATAGTTTCATCAGTGTTGAAATAGTTAAAAATAGCACCATCATAATGAGATGAAACATGGAACGCTTTTGTAGCAAACAATCTTCTGTTTTCAAGAGTTGTTGCTCCGTTTTGCTCTGTAATTAAATCTAAAAGCAAACTGTATTCATTAACAGAAGCTACAATTACCGTGTCTTTGAAATTTTTAGCACCGGCACGAATCAATGAAATTCCGCCAATATCAATTTTCTCAATAATATCCTGCTCGCTTGCACCAGAAGCAACAGTTTTTTCAAACGGATACAAATCAACAATTACCAAATCAATCTGAGGAATGTCAAATTCTTTCATTTGTTGAACATCACTTTCGTTATCCTGACGGTTTAAGATTCCGCCAAAAATTTTCGGGTGTAAAGTTTTTACTCTTCCGCCAAGAATTTCCGGGAATGAAGTAATATCTTCAACAGGAACTACAGGAATTCCAAGGTTTTTTATAAAATCTTCTGTTCCTCCAGTCGAGTAAAGTGTTACATTTTGTTCGTGTAATTTTCTAACGATTGGCTCTAGTCCATCTTTCGAAAAAACAGATATTAATGCTGATTGTATTGTTTTAGTTGTGCTCATTGTGTAGTTATGATTTTCAGACTGCAAAAGTAGTTTTTTTAAATATTATTTTAAAGAAAATTAATGTAACATTATACTAAAAAAATCTACTGATGAGTAAGTTAACTTTTATTAGGATTTTGATTTTAATTTATTGAATTTTACTTTTATGAAAAATACACGTGTATGCTGGTTTATCTAAGGTTATTAAAAGAAAGTTTTCGTTTTGCCATAAACGCTTTGCGAAATAATAAATTGCGTACCTTATTGTCGCTGTTAGGTGTTACTATTGGTATTTTTTCGATTATTGCTGTATTGGCCGCTGTAGATTCTTTAGATAGAAAAATTTCTAAAGACCTGAGCAGCTTAGATAAAAATACGATTTATTTAATGAAGTATTGTTTTGGGCCTTCCGAAATTCCGCAATGGAAAAGAGAACAGTTTCCAAATGTAAAATATGACGAATATACAAGTTTGAAAAATTCACTTAATAATACAGATCAGGTCGCTTATCAGCTTTTTGTAAAACATGAAACTTTAAAATTTGATTCAAAAACAGTTAGCGATGTCAATATCATTCCTTCGTCAAATGAAATAGTAGATATCGAAGGGCTGAGTTTTGATAAAGGAAGATTTTACAATGAATCGGAATCAAATTCGGGAAGTGCGGTTATTGTCTTAGGGTATGATATTGCCGATGGACTTTTTGGTACAAGTGATCCTGTCGGAAAAAATATTCGATTATATGGGCAGCGTTTTACTGTAATTGGAGTAATTGCAAAACAGGGTGCTGGTTTTTTTGGAGATAGTAATGATACATCAGTTTATTTGCCAACCAATTTTTTACGAAGAATGTATGGCGACAGCGATGCAATGACTCCTGTAATTGTTTTGAAGCCTGTAAAAGGTGTAGATATGGAAGCTTATAAAGCTCAGGTGGCACAAAAACTTAGAGCAATTCGCGGAATGAAAGCAGGAGAAATGGATAATTTTTTTATAAATGTGCTTTCTGGTTTTACTGATTTTATTGATGGAATTTTAGGAAGTTTAAGATTTGGCGGGATATTTATAAGTTTCTTTTCTTTCTTGGTTGGAGGTTTTGGTGTCGCAAATATTATGTTCGTTTCTGTAAAAGAGCGTACCAATTTAATAGGTATTCAAAAATCTTTGGGAGCAAAGAATCGATTTATATTGTTTCAGTTTTTATTTGAGGCTGTTATTCTTTGTCTGATAGGCGGAATGATTGGTTTGTTAATTGTTTGGCTGATGTCGATCCTTTTAACCAATTTGTTGGATTTTGAATTTGTTTTAAGTTTTTGGAATGTAATTATTGGTGCCGGACTATCTATTCTGGTAGGTGTAATTTCCGGAATTTTACCGGCGATTTCAGCAGCAAAATTAGATCCTGTTGAGGCTATCAGAACCGGAATGTAAGATAAATTGTTACAGCATTAATCTTTTTACAACGTCAGTTTTTACTTTATTATTGAATTTTATTGTAATTTTAATAGCTTAATTAAAAATACAACAATATGATACCAGTAAAAGCTTATGCAGCCTATGATGCAGAAAATCCCTTAAAACCTTATACGTTTGAAAGAAAAGAAGTTGGTGCTCATCAGGTTCAAATAGAAATTTTATATAGTGGCGTTTGTCATTCAGATATTCATACCGCAAAAGGCGATTGGGGTCCGGTTGATTATCCTTTGGTTCCCGGGCATGAAATTGTTGGCCGAATCGTTGCTGTGGGCAGCGAAGTTTCTAAATTTAAAGTGGGAGAATTAGCAGGGGTAGGTTGCTTTGTTGATTCGTGCAGAGTTTGTCCGAGTTGTCAGGCAGGCGAGGAGCAGTTTTGCGATGAAGGAATGACCGGAACTTATAATAGTGTAGAAAGAGGGACTAATATACCAACCCGTGGAGGCTATTCGACCAGTATTATTGTTGATGAGAATTACACGCTTCATGTTTCTGAAAAACTGGATATAAAAGGAGTAGCGCCATTATTATGTGCCGGAATTACTACTTATTCGCCATTACGTTATTTAAAAGTAGGTAAAGGACATAAAGTGGGTGTTTTAGGGCTTGGAGGTTTAGGGCATATGGCAGTAAAATTTGCTGTCTCTTTTGGTGCCGAAGTTACCATGTTAAGCCATTCGCCTTCTAAAGAAGCTGATGCTAAAAAATTAGGTGCACATAAATTTGCTCTTACTTCAGATCCTAAGACTATGGAATCTCTGGCGAATACTTTTGATTTTATCCTGAATACAGTTTCTGCAAAGCATGATCATAATGCTTATTTGAATTTATTAACTACGAACGGAACCATGATTGTTGTTGGTGCGCCGCCGGCGCCAGCTGAAATTCCCGTTTTTACTTTAATTATGAAAAGAAGAAGTATTATAGGAAGTTTAATTGGAGGGATCAAAGAAACTCAGGAAATGCTTGATTACTGTGCAGAACATAATATTACATCTGATGTTGAAATAATCGATATGTCGTATATAAACGAAGCATATGATCGCATGAATAGAAGTGATGTAAAATATCGTTTCGTAATTGATATGGCTTCGCTTAAATAGCTTTTTTAAAGTTCAAAGGCGCATAGTAGCAAAGGTTCAGGAGGGCAGTATTGAGTTACAGTTTTGGCTGTTTTGAGATTTGATAATAAAGTCCCGGAGAAATGATTTATATTGTTGAGACGGATTTTATCGTTAAATATTAAATGGGTTCTTTTAAATAACCTCCGGCTTGGCTAGGGATATAAATTGATAAAGATAATTAGGCTTGCTCAGAATGTTTTCTGATAAGAAATCATTTAAGCTTGTTTGAGGGATTTTAACAATGTCTTTTGGCTGGAGATTTAGGAAATGTGGTAGAGTGTCGTTTTCACTGCCATAACTGCAGAATTCAAGTAAATATCTTTTTTGGTAAAAATAAAAATTTCCTTTTTTGTCAATTATTAATTGACTTTCTGCATAAAAACCTTTTCTTGGTGGAAGAACTGCTCTATTGGTTTTTTTCTTTATAGAATCATAATAATTTTCAAGTTTTTCATCTTCATAAGAGATAATATAAGGTTTGTTTTTCTCAACAATCTTTTCTTCTTTTTTATTACAATTCAAAAGAAAAAAGCAAATTACAAAACCAACTAAAACTCTTTTTATAAAACGATATTTAAAAATAAAGATATAAAAAAATCCCATTTGCCGTAGCGAATGGGATTTTATATATTTTAGAAGTTCGAAAACTATCTAATTGTATTATTCTGAATCAAATCGATGTACAAATTGATTTTGTCTTTCAATTCTTTTCTTGGCGTGATAAAGTCTAAGAAACCGTGCTCTAACAAGAACTCAGCAGTCTGGAAACCTTCCGGTAAATCTTTACCAGTTGTGTCGCGAACAACACGAGGACCTGCAAAACCAATTAAAGCTCCAGGTTCAGAAATATTAATATCTCCTAACATTGCATATGATGCAGTTGTTCCTCCGGTAGTTGGATCAGTACAAAGCGAAATGTATGGTAATTTAGCTTCAGCTAGCTGAGCTAATTTTACTGATGTTTTAGCTAATTGCATTAATGAATAAGCTGCTTCCATCATACGTGCTCCACCTGATTTAGAAATCATTACAAAAGGTAATTTGTTTTTGATCGCGTGATCAATACCCCTTGCAATTTTTTCTCCTACAACAGCTCCCATAGATCCACCAATAAAGGCAAAATCCATGCAGCAGATGACAACTTCTTTTCCTTTAGATTTTCCCACTCCGGTACGCACAGCGTCTTTCAGATGAGTTTTCTCCATTACATCTTTCAATCTTTCTGCATATTTTTTTGTGTCCACAAAATGCAAAGGATCTTTTGATGTCATGTTTTTATCCAATTCAACAAATTCATTATTGTCGAATAAAATTTCAAAATAGGTTGCGCTTCCAATTCGAACATGAAAATCATCTTCAGGACTCACAAATAAGTTTCTGGCTAATTCGTCAGCATCAATAATTTTTCCAGTAGGAGATTTGTACCACAATCCTTTCGGAACGTCCATTTTATCTTCGGTCGCAGTCGTAATCCCTTTTTCTTGTCTTTTAAACCAAGCCATTTTTTTAATTTTAGAATGTAGATTTTAAAGTTTAGATTTTTCAATCTGATTCAAAATTTAGATTTCAGGCTTTTTTAGAAGTCTGAAATCTAAAATCAGACCCGAGCCTAAAAGGCGAACGGGCGTAGCAAATCTAAAATTTAAAGTGTATTTACGTTATTCAAGTCAGCAAAAGCTTGTTCAAGTCTTGTGTTGAATGTTACTTCGCTTTCACGTACCCATTTTCTTGGGTCATAATATTTTTTGTTAGGAACATCAGCACCTTCAGGGTTACCAATTTGAGTTTTTAAATAGTCAATGTTTTTAACCATATAATCACGAATTCCTTCTGTATATGCAAATTGTAAATCTGTATCAATATTCATTTTGATAACTCCGTATCCAATAGCTTCTCTGATTTCTTCAAGTGTAGAACCTGAACCTCCGTGGAAAACGAAATCTACCGGGTTAGCACCAGTTTTGAATTTGTTTTGAACGAAATCCTGAGAGTTTTTTAAGATTTTTGGAGTCAATTTTACGTTACCTGGTTTGTAAACACCGTGAACGTTTCCAAAAGCAGCAGCAATTGTAAATTTAGGGCTCACTTTAGATAATTCTTCGTAAGCATAAGCTACTTCTTCTGGCTGAGTGTATAATTTAGAGCTATCAACATCAGAATTGTCAACACCATCTTCTTCACCACCTGTAATACCAAGTTCGATTTCTAATGTCATTCCCATTTTACTCATTCTTGCTAAGTACTCTTTGCAGATCTCAATGTTTTCTTCGATTGGCTCCTCAGACAAGTCGATCATGTGAGAACTGAATAATGGTTTTCCTGTTTCTGCAAAATGTTTTTCAGAAGCGTCTAATAAACCGTCAATCCAAGGCAATAATTTTTTTGCACAGTGGTCAGTATGTAAAATTACGGTAGCACCGTAAGCTTCTGCCAAAGTATGAATGTGTTTTGCTCCGGCGATTCCTCCAGCGATTGCTGATTTCTCGTTAGCGTTAGATAATCCTTTTCCAGCGTTAAATTGTGCTCCTCCGTTTGAAAATTGAATGATAACTGGCGCATTTAGTTTCGCTGCAGTCTCAAGAACTCCATTGATTGTGCTAGACCCAGTAACGTTTACTGCTGGTAAAGCAAAACCTTTTTCTTTTGCATAATTAAAAATTTCCTGTACTTGATCTCCTGTAGCTACTCCGGGTTTAATATTGTGTGCCATTGTAATTTTTTTTAGTTGTTTTTAGTTTTTAGGTTGCAAAAATAAGAATTAATTAGCATTAGAAAGGATAATTTATCCCAAAATTTAAAACCGAATGGCCAAAATTGTATTCTTTGAACCAGCGGTCTCCCTTCTCATGCGCCGGATTATAAGTCTTAAAGCCTAAATCTAAACGAATAACAAAAAAGCTTAAATCGTAACGTAAACCAAATCCTGACCCTAAAGCAATTTCATCTAAATCGTTTAAGTTGTTAAATCTTGCCTTGTTATCGATGACATTATCAAGAACATTCCAGATATTTCCGGCATCTGCGAAGATTGCTCCTTTGACATCACCAAAAATTTTAAAACGAAATTCGGCACTCATTGCAATCTTCATATTGGCCTCGTTAAAATCATTTGCTGCGTTTGTACTTCCCGGACCCAAAGAGTAAGGCTGCCATGCACGGTTGTCGTTTGAACCTCCTGAATAATAACTTCGGGAGAACGGAATGTAATTTGAATTGCCAAACGGAATTGCTATTCCAAAGAAGCTTCTTACGGCTAATACCTTTTCTTTTCCAAAGTCCCAGTGTTTGATATAATCAAATTCGGTTTTTATATATTCTGAATATTCTAAGTTGAATATTTCGTAGTTGCCATTTGCATTTTGAGGCAGTTTTGCTATACTTGAAATAGCTGAAAGCAAAGTACCTGCAGATTCAATTTTGGTTTTAAACTGATAGAAAGTATTGTCTGCAAGATCTTTTTTAGTGGTTTTGGTAAAAGTGTAACTTGTTGCTAAAATAAAGTCATTTTCGGTCAGACGAATTCTTCTTTCTTCGATGCTTTCTACGTCTTTATACTCGGCATCTCCAGGTTTTAATGCAGTTTTATCCGTTAGTACTTCCTTTGTAAAGTTATTGGCTCCATCGGGAATTCTTAAATTGCCATCATCATCAAGGTTTGAAGCGTCAGTATTATATGTACTTGCAATATTATTTAATTCATTATAAGACGAAGTATAGACTCTAAAGTAATTACTAGGATTTAAATTACGTACAAACTGAGCATTAAGTAATTCAAGTTTTGCTGTGTTGTTGCGTTTTGGAGACCAGTTATATGCAATACCCCCCGTGAAATTTTCTTTATCCAGACCAATATTTCGCTGTTTAGAAAAACCTGCGGCAATACTCGTAGAAGGGATCATTCTTTTTGGGATAATTTTTTCAGTCCCAAAAGGCAATAAAATTCTTGGAAAATTCAATTTCATATCGATACCATATTCTGATACGTTAAAGAAATTATCATTAGGATTGGCCATATCCTTAGACGAACCCACATTTAAACGGGCTGAAATTTCGAGTGTTTCGGCTCTGTTAAATACATTTCTAATCGTTTCGGAGATGCTGGCTCCAATACCAAAATCCTGGATATTAGAATGAGTTACGTCGAGAGAGGCACCAAAACTATATTTCTTCCTTGGCGTAAGATAAACATTCGCAATTAAGGATTGTGCTGTTGAATCGCGTTTGTCGACTTCGTATTGAATTGAAGGATAATTAAAGATTTTCAGGTTGTTTAAATACCTTGAGGAGAGCGTTGTTCTGGTATCTGAGAAAACGCTTCCTTTATTGATAAAAACGGCATCAGTAATAGCACGAGGCTTATATTTTAGTTTTTTATGGCTATACAAATTAAAGTTATTATACGTTGTACTATCCGTTATTTTTGTTTTTGCATTCGCAGCTGAGTAATCCGTATAAATGTTAACGTCGCTTATTTTATATAATTTAAAAGGTTCTGTTCTGCTTGAATCTCTTTCCTGAATGTTGTTATTGTTCACAATCAACGTCACATCAGCTTTATTTTTTTTGCCAATGGTGTCAATGTCAAAAGTAACATAAGTAGGTTGAAAGAAGTAAGCGCCGTGGTTTCTAAAGTAGGTCGTAAGACGATTTTTTTCATCTTCAAAATCAGCAGTTTTGTATTGCTTACCAGATTTTAAAAATGAAGGTTCGTTATTGGTTCTGTATAATGAATCCAGTGCCGGAGTCTTGATGTTAGTTTTAATAGTGTCTAATGTATACGCCGGACCGGTAGTAATAATATAATTTATTTTGGCTTTTTTTCTGGCAACACTATCAATGCTGTAATCTGTTGCAACATTAAAATAACCATTATTAAAGTAGTAGAATTTTAAACGTAAAAGAGATTTTTTTGTCTTCGCAGTATCAATAACAACAGGAGGTTCACCTGTGTTTTTCAGAAATTCATGAATACCTTTGTAAAGAAAAGATTGTCCAAGCCTGTCGACTTGCTTTGCCGATAATATTTTAGCCTGACGTTCGTATAGGCCGGGATGATTTTTAAATTTTGCCTGATAAGTAGAATCCGGATTTAAGTTCGCTAAGTTGTATAAATTTAGGCGTAAACGATATCCTAGTAAAGTACCATTTGGTTTTTGGTACATCTGGTTAGAGGCTATTTCGTCATTTGTAGCCTTTCCATTTACAAGAATAGTATTTTTTACAAGAAGGTTTTTTCCATCGGGAACTCTTTTTACAGCATTACAACCGCAAATAAATATTGCTATTAGAAGAAATGCTGTTATTTTTGTGGAATTCTTTTTCAAGTGTTCTTAAATATTTAATTCAAAAGTACATTATTTTATGGTTAGTAAAAACCAAATAAAACTTATATCAAGTTTACATCAAAAAAAGCAACGTTTTGCTAATCAATTATTTTTCGCCGAGGGAGTAAAAGTAATTCAAGAATTGTTGTTATCCAATTTTGAATTAGAGCATTTATACACGACTCTAAATGATTTTGAAGAAGTTCATTCTTCAAAACGTACGCTTATTTATGAGCAGGAACTTAAAAAAATTAGTGCTTTATCAACTCCAAATTCATGTTTGGCGGTTTTTAAAATTCCATCCGAGAATAAAATAATCAATTCGGGTTTGATTTTAGCTCTTGACGATATTCGCGATCCCGGAAATCTGGGAACGATTTTACGTCTTTGTGACTGGTTTGGTATCAAACAAATTGTCTGTTCGAGAGAAACCGTCGATATTTATAATCCAAAGGTAGTTCAGGCAACAATGGGGTCTATTGCCAGAGTAAATGTGAATTATGTTGATTTGAAAGCTTTTATTGCTGAAACAAACCTTTCTGTATTTGGAACTTTTATGGATGGTGAAAACATTTATCAATCTAATTTACCTCAAGACGGAATCATTATTATGGGTAATGAAGCCAATGGGATTTCATCAGAGATCGAAAAAATGGTTACAAGCCGACTCACAATTCCAAGATTTGGAGAGCTGCAAAAAACAGAAAGTTTAAACGTAGCTACTGCAACAGCAATTATTCTTAGTGAGTTTAAACGAAATAGTTAGGGATTTGTTTTAATGAAAAGTAAAATTAATTAAAATAGCCCTTGATTTCATAGAATCGATATTATCTGTCCATGGGCTCGGTCCTTTTGCAGGATTGTCACGAATTAATTCATCTGTAATACCAAACATACCTCTGATAGAAGGAGAGAAGATAAAGTATTCAGAGAAAAAGTCAATACCAAAACCTACTTCGTAAGCTGCAGTCCATTGTTTAACCCTGAATTTTCCTTCAAAATTATCATCTTTAGATTTGGCGTTGCTGGATAAATTTAATGTTGTAGACATTCCTCCAACTAAATAGGGGCGAATGTTTCCTGTACGCAGTGAAGAAAATTTTAATAATAAAGGAAAATGAATATAAGTACTGTTTACTTCTCGTAAATAATCTTTTTCTAAAGGTTGATTTGGATAATACAAGTCACGCTTAGTGTAATACAAACCTGGCTCAAAACGCAAGTTGATGTATTCTTGTAATCTTAAGTCGGCTACAACACCCACATTAAAACCAGTAGTCTTTTTTACCTGAATATCCGGACCGGGAGTTTTGTAGTCAAATTTAAAATCGAAACTGTTAAAACCCAGATAATACCCAAAATACAGGCGTTGTTTTTGCCAGTTTTCAAGATTTATGATAGGATCCTTGCTAAACATGCTTTTGGCAAATTGAGAATATCCGTTTGTCGTTAAGACTAATAAAAGTAAGACTACAGTTTTTTTCATACTATTTTTTAGATGCAGAATAAATGGTTGCAACCCCAAAAGTTTGAGGCATAGCTACAACATCTATAAACCCAATTTTTCTCAAAATATTGTTTAAAGCTTCTCCATAAGGAAAAACAGCAGCAGACTCCGATAAATAACCGTAAGCTGAATTGTCTTTAGAAAACAATTTTCCAATGACTGGAAGTATGTTTTTGCTGTAAAACTTATATCCTTGTTTATAAGGGGTTTTATCAGGTACGGAGGTTTCCAGAATTACAAAAACACCATTAGGCTTTAGAACTCTTAAAATTTCAGCAAAACCTTTTTCGAGATTCTCAAAATTTCGAACTCCAAAACCAACTGTTATGGCATCAAAATAATTGTCTTCAAAAGGTATTTTTTCAGAATCTCCCAAAACCATATCAATGAGATTAGATAATCCTTTTTCTGCGATTTTCTTTTTTCCAACTTCCAGCATACCTGCAGAAATGTCCAGTCCAATTATTTTTTCGGCCTTTGTCTGTGCCATTAAAATTGCCAGGTCCCCAGTTCCGGTTGCGATGTCAAGGATAATTTTAGGTTTTTTATCCGAAACTATTTTTAATACTTTTTTGCGCCACTTAATATCAATTCCAAATGAGATTACGCGGTTTAAATTGTCGTAGTTCCCTGAAATGTTGTCAAACATTTGGGCAACCTGCTCTTTTTTACCTAAAGAAGAGTCTTTATATGGGGTTATTTTTTCAGACATTTTTTTTATTTACGCAAATATAATACAATCTGACTTAACTGTAATTGAGTTTTTGAATTTGTAAATTAATTGTTTTAGCCGGAGGCTTTTAATTGTTGTTTAGAGTTAGGTTTTTGGCTATCACCAAAAGTGGGTATTTTGAAAAAATCACTAAAAGTGGGTATTGTGGGACATGGATTTTATGCCCAACTTTGCTACAGTTAAAAAGATGAAATTTTAATGATTGATTGAATTAATGACTTGAATCAAATGGATATTTTTTTTGCACTGGTAATTTCATTTGTTCTTGTAAGTAGTTTTGAAAGTATTGTTCTTGGGGCCAATACTCTTTAAAGTGCGAAATACGTTCTTAGGATTAAATTTGTTTTTGGAAATTTTAATTTTCTTGCCTTTAATATCTTAGTGGTATTTGTTATTAAAGGCTCTTTGAGATTCATTCTCATTTAACATTAAATGTTATTCAGTTATTCAAATGTTTCTAACATTTGTGATTTTTTTTTACCAAAACTATTACTCGAATGAGTCAGATTTAAAAATCAATCGTTTTTAAAAAACATCCTTCAAAAGAGGATGTTTTTTTTTTGTTTCATTATTTTCTAATGTATGTTTCGTAAGTATAATCAAAAAGATGTTTATCGTCTTTAAAATTTTCTTCAGATTCTACCAACTGCCATTCACTTTTGCTAATTTTTGGAAAAAAAGCATCGGCTTCAAAACTGTGGTGAACTTTGGTTATTTCAATAATATCTGTATAAGGCAATGCCAGGTTGTAAATTTCGCCTCCGCCAATAATATATGAATCTTCGTTTTCAGGGCATGCAGCAATTGCTTTCTCAATACTGTCTACTACAATGCAGCCTTCGGGATGATAATCTTTTTGTCGTGTTATTACAACATGAACCCTGTTTGGGAGTGGTTTAGGAAAACTTTCGAATGTTTTTCTTCCCATAATAATATGATGGTTTGTTGTAAGCGATTTGAATCTTTTAAAATCATTTGGTAGATGCCAAACCAATTCATTGTTTTTTCCAAGTGCGTTATTTTCGGCAACAGCCGCTATCATTATAATCATAGCAATCTAGTAACTAAATTTTATTTTCGGTATCCTCAATTATCCTTGATTCTAATTGACTAATTCTTTTTTGCTGCAAGCCAACAAGTCTGTCAATTTGTTCTCTTTCCCATTTTTTATTCATGAACCGGTCTGTAATATATACTTTTATAAAATGTAAAATAAAGATAAAGAACCATATCGTAATTCCCCATACACACCAATTTTGTTCTGTGTTAGCGCCAAAGCCAAAAAATCTATTGGCAATAAATAAAAATAAACTCCCTAACAGAAAAAGTACAAAATGAAAGTATAAGATCTTTTTCTGTCTAAGCCTTCTTCGGGCGTATTCGTATTGTTCGTGAACTTCTTTTTCCATAAGATATAAATGAGGTCATAAAGTTAAAATTTATTTTGTAATCACCCTATTTAGAGGCTGGAATATTTCTTTTAAAATGAGCTGAGAGTTTGAATTCCAAAATTTTATGCGGAATTAATTATTGATATAGCTAAAAAAATATTCGGTTTTTGATATTATCACAAATCGGTTGTGAAGGTATCGAAAGTTTATCTGAATTTATGTAATTTAGTCTATGAATCTAAAAACTAAATAGTTATGTCTTTAAAGAAACAATTTATCAAAACAAAACCGGTAGTTAAAGTTACATTTTCTATAGATGCTAAAGACGCAAACTCGGCAGCTGTTGTTGGGGATTTTAATAACTGGAATATTGAAGAAGGAACTTTAAGTAAGTTAAAAAATGGTACTTTTAAAGCTACTTATGACTTGGTTAAGGATGCAATTTACGAGTTTAAGTACGTAATTGACGGGAGTTATGTGAATGATCCTGAGGCAGATTCATATAAATGGAATGATTACGCAGGAAGTGAAAACAGCGTTTTAGTAGTATAATTTAAACACGAATTTCACAAACTGAGTTAACCATTAAAATTGGTGCAGATTTGTGAAATTCGTGTTTATTTTTTGTGATATATTTTATTGATATATTTTATACAGCAACACTTCCTTTTATTCCTGCATGCGGTTCATAATCTACAAGTGTAAAGTCATTATAATCAAAATCAAAAATGTTTTTAATCTCAGGATTTAAGATCATTTTTGGTAATGGTTTTGGTTCACGTGTCAATTGTAATTCTAATTGTTCGAAGTGATTATTGTAGATGTGTGCGTCTCCAAAAGTGTGAATAAATTCTCCGTATTCTAAATCGCAAACCTGAGCAATCATCATCGTTAGTAATGCGTAAGAAGCAATATTAAAAGGAACTCCTAAAAATATATCAGCACTTCGCTGGTACAACTGGCAGGATAATTTGCCTTTTTTTTCTCCTTTTTCAGGATCAGGACTACTTACATAAAACTGAAAAAAAGCATGACAAGGAGGTAAGGCTGCTTTGTTATTGGCTACATTTTCTTCAAATGACTTTTTGGTATCCGGCAAAACCGATGGGTTCCATGCAGAAACCAGCATTCTTCGGCTGTTTGGGTTTGTTTTTAGTTCTGTAATCAATTCAGAGATCTGATCGATTTCTTCGCTATTCCAATTGCGCCACTGGTGTCCGTAAACGGGTCCTAAATCGCCATTAGAATCTGCCCAGGCGTCCCATATTTTCACTCCGTTTTCCTGAAGATATTTGATATTAGTGTCACCTTTTAAGAACCAAAGCAATTCGTAAATAATAGATTTTAAGTGTAATTTTTTGGTTGTAACCATTGGGAAACCTTCACTTAAATCAAAACGCATCTGGTAGCCAAAAACACTTTTGGTTCCGGTTCCTGTTCTGTCTCCTTTTTGGTTGCCGTTTTCTAAAACGTGTTTTACCAGGTCTAAATATTGTTTCATAGCTGTTTATTCGATTATTCGTTTATTGTTTAATCGATTAACCGAATAAACAAATCCACGATTAAACATTGAATTTATCTTTTTGAGATTTCGTCCCTTATTTTTGCTGCTTTTTCATAATCTTCCTGAGAAACCGCCTGATCCAAAAGCTCATTTAGTTCCTGCAAACTATGCTTGGCATAAACATCTCCGGATTGATTACTTTCTTCTTCATGACCAAAAGTTTCCGGATTAGAAAGTACGTCGTCGATTTCCTGAGAACCCTGATCGGTTTCTGCAGTATTTGATTTTAAATAGATACCAGCCTTGTCTAAAATATTTTTATAAGTAAAAATCGGAGCATTAAAACGTAAAGCCAATGCAATTGCATCAGAAGTCCTTGCATCGATAATTTCTTCGATTTTATCTCTTTCGCAAATTAAACTTGAATAAAAAACGCCATCAACAAGTTTATGAATAATAACCTGCTTTACAACGATATCAAATCTTTCTGCAAAGTTTTTGAATAGGTCATGCGTTAATGGGCGAGGCGGTTTTATTTCTTTTTCTAAGGCAATAGCAATCGATTGGGCTTCGAAAGCACCAATAACGATTGGCAATTTTCGTTCGCCATCAACTTCGTTCAAAATTAAGGCATAAGCGCCATTTTGAGTTTGACTGTATGAAATTCCTTTTATGGATAATTTTACTAGACTCATATATGTGGGTAAAAAAGGGCAATTATTGCCTCATTTTAGTACTTTTTTTGATTGAAAAATAAAGGTGCAATTTTAATCAAAAAATATGGAACAAAAAAGCCACCTAAAACAAAGATACGATTATCTTGTTTTTAGGCAGCTATATTTTTATAGAGAATTTTTAAATTAAGAATGTTGTGCTTTAAAAGCTTTAAGTTTCTCAATTAATTCCGGAACAATTGTAAAGGCATCTCCAACTACTCCATAATCGGCAACTTTAAAGAAAGGAGCTTCAGGATCGTTATTGATAACCAGTTTTACTTTTGATGAGTTGATACCTGCAATATGCTGAATAGCACCAGAGATTCCAACAGCAATATATAAATTGGTTGCAACTGGTTTTCCTGTTTGTCCAACGTGCTCGCTGTGAGGTCTCCATCCTAAATCAGAAACGGGTTTAGAACAAGCAGTTGCAGCGCCTAAAACAGCAGCAAGATCTTCTATTAATCCCCAGTTTTCAGGACCTTTTAATCCGCGTCCGCCAGAAACTACGATGTCGGCATCTGCAATAGATACTTTTCCGCTTACTTTTTCTACAGATTCTACTTTTACACCAAAATCGTTGTCTCCAATTGATGGATTGAAATCTTCTTCGGTTGCAGATCCTGCACTTTCGAAAATTCCGTAAGAGTTTTTAGCCAGACCAAGAACTTTTACATCAGTAGTGATTTCTGTAATATTGAAAGCTTTGTTTGAGAAAGCATTTCTTTTTACCTGAAAAGGAGAAGTACTAACCGGTAATCCAACAACATTTGAAGCAAAACCAGCATTAAGAGCCACAGCAACTAATGATGAAAGATAAATACTATCTGTAGTCGAAGAAAGTAAAACTACTTTTGTTCCTTCTTTTTCAGCAGCTTGTTTGATCACATCGGCGTAAGCCTTAGCGGTAAATCCCGCTAATTTATCGTTGTTTACTTTTAATACTTTATCAACTCCGTATTTAGCTAATTCACTAACGTCACTTGTATTTATAGTCAAAGCTGTAACAGTTGTTCCAAGTGATTCTGCTACCTTTTTAGCGTAAGATGCTAGCTCAAAAGCAACTTTTTTAAATTTTCCTTCTGCAGATTCTGCGTATATTAATATTGACATAATAATTTTAGATTTTAGATCTTAGATTTCAGATTTTTAAAATTGAAATCTAAAATGATTATTGATTTTAGATTTTGAAGTGAATCAAATGTTGAATTTTTAGACTTTAATGTTGCGATCAGCAATCTAAAATCTATCCCGAGGCTTCGGGACTACAATCTTAAATCACCTTAGCTTCGTTGTGTAATAAATTGATTAACTCGTCTAAATTATCAGGAGAAACTAATTTTACTGCTGATTTTGGAGCTGGTTTTTCAAATTTCACTGCTTTTGTATTTACAGGGGCATCAACTGGCTCAAGAATAGTAAGTGCTTTCGTTCTTGCAGTCATGATTCCTCTCATGTTTGGAATACGAAGATCTTTTTCTTCTACAAGGCCTTTTTGTCCACCAATAATTAGAGGTAAAGAAGTACTTACGGTTTCTTTTCCACCATCGATCTCGCGAACTGCTTTTACATTATTACCATCCACAGTAATAGCTGTACAAGAATTTAAAAAGTTAGAGCCTAAAATTCCTGCAATCATTCCAGGAACCATTCCTCCATTATAATCAAGAGATTCTTTTCCTGCAATTACAAGGTCATAACCTCCGTTTTTAATTACTTCAGCCAATTGTTTTGCAACAAAAAAACCATCAGTTGGGTTAGCATTTACACGAATAGCTTCGTTTGCACCAATTGCCAAAGCTTTACGTAAAGTTGGCTCAGTATCTGGTCCACCTACGTTTACTACCGTTACAGTAGCGCCTTGTTGTTCCTGAAACCAAATGGCACGTGTCAAACCAAACTCGTCATTAGGATTAATTACATATTGAACACCATTGGTATCGAATTCTGAGTCACCATTGGAGAAGTTGATTTTTGAAGTAGTATCAGGCACGTGGCTGATGCAAACTAATATTTTCATAAGTATATATTTTATATTTATAATATGCTTTTACAAATTTAGAAATTAAAATCGGAATAAAATACTATGCATGCATAATATTATTTAAAAACTATTACGATTTCGCAGATTCTGAAATTTAGAGGTCGTTTTACGGTGTTGGAAAATAAATAATGCATTCATTTCGACTGATTCTTAGGAATTTTACAAATGAGGTAATCCGGGTAAGTGTTAAAATTTAGACTAATTTATACTACTTTTTTAGTTCTTGCGTTTTAGTGAAAGAATTTTATGAAATAAAAATTAAACAAAAAGAGTTGAGTTTGTATGATATGCACTTTATGACGGAAATAATCGCAATTATATCGATTTCGTAAATGCTACAATAATTGTTAAAAAGTTAAAAGCGCAAAGGTATAAGGAAGTTCATGTGATTTTAAATTCAATTTATGCTTTTAAGTTATTTAAAATATTTATTTTTGCTCTTCAGAAAATTCAACATACAATATAAATATGAGAACAATACAATTTAGAGAGGCCATTTGTGAAGCGATGAGCGAAGAAATTCGTCACGATGAATCCATATATTTAATGGGCGAAGAAGTTGCAGAATACAACGGGGCATACAAAGCTTCAAAAGGAATGCTTGCTGAGTTTGGCGAAAAAAGAGTAATAGATACTCCAATTGCTGAGCTTGGTTTTACAGGAATTGCAGTAGGATCAGCTATGAACGGTTGTCGTCCTATTGTAGAGTATATGACTTTCAACTTCTGTTTAGTAGGTATTGATCAAATTATAAATAACGCTGCTAAAATGCGTCAGATGACAGGAGGACAATTTAATGTGCCTATCGTTTTTCGCGGACCAACTGCTTCTGCAGGTCAATTAGGAGCTACTCACTCTCAGGCTTTAGAAAACTGGTTTGCTAATACTCCGGGACTTAAAGTTGTGGTACCTTCTACTCCTTATGATGCAAAAGGACTTTTGAAATCTGCAATTCGTGATAACGATCCTGTAATTTTTATGGAATCTGAGCAAATGTATGGTGACAAAGGTGAAGTGCCGGACGGAGAATACACAATTCCGTTAGGAGTTGCTGATATCAAACGTGAAGGAACTGATGTTACTATCGTTTCTTTTGGTAAAATCATCAAAGAAGCTATTATCGCAGCTGACGAATTAGCTAAAGAAGGCATTTCTTGCGAGATTATCGATTTAAGAACAGTTCGCCCGATGGATAAAGACGCGATTTTAAAATCTGTTAAAAAAACAAACCGTTTAGTAATTCTTGAAGAAGCCTGGCCATTTGCAAGTATTTCTTCTGAAATTACCTATATCGTTCAGGAACAAGCTTTCGACTTCCTTGACGCACCAATTCAACGTATTACAACTGCAGATACTCCTGCGCCTTATTCTCCGGTATTATTAAAAGACTGGTTGCCAAATGCAGGTGATGTAGTAAAAGCAGTTAAAAAAGTGTTATACAAATAAGACATATTTAAAATACTCACAAAACTTCATCATTCATAGTTAATTGATGAAGTTTTTTTTTGCCCAGACAATGAAAAGAATAATTTTACTCAGCCTATTTTTTGTATTCGCATTTGCGGCTATTGCTACTGCGCAAACGAAAGTGAGCGGAATTGTTTTGGACAAATCAAATCAGCCTGTTCCGTTTGCGAATATTGTTTTTAAAGGATCAAACACAGGAATAGTTTCTAATGAAGACGGCCGATTTTATTTAGAGTCACCTACTACTTATACAGCATTGCTGGTAAGTTCTGCAGGGTTTTCAGATCGTGAAGTTCCTTTGGAGAAAGCTGTAAACTATGATTTTAAAATTGTTTTAAGCGAAGCCGAAGCACTAAATGAGGTTGTTATTTATACCGGAAAAACATCTAAAAAGAATAATCCGGCATTAGATATATTGAGAAAGATCTGGGAACGAAAGCGTAAAAACGGGTTGTACCAATTCAATCAATATCAAATGCAAAAGTACGAGAAAGTTGAGTTTGATATGAACACAATCGATAGTGCTTTTATGAAAAACAAACTCTTTAAAGGAATGGAGTTTGTATTTAAACATGTTGACACATCTGAAGTTACCGGAAAAACCTATTTGCCAATTTTTATCAACGAATCTGTGTATGATGTTTACGGCGATAATAAATTAAAGAAAGTAAAAGAGAACATTACCGGAAATAAAATGTCAGGTTTCAATGGAAATCAGCAAATTCTTTCCTTTGTAAAAGATCTTTATTCAGATTATAATATTTACGATAATCACCTTAAGTTTTTCGATAAAAGTTTTACAAGTCCGCTTTCAAGAACCGGAATTGATGTATATAATTATGTATTAAAAGACAGTGCTTTTATTGATAAAAAATGGTGTTATAATATTGTTTTTTATCCAAGACGTAAAAACGAATTAACCTTCAAAGGAGACTTTTGGGTAAATGATTCTACTTTTGCGATCAAGAAAATTAATATGGGTGTTACCAAAAGTGCCAATATTAACTGGGTAAAAGATATTTATATCGAGCAGGAATTCGAGGTAGAAAATGATTCTGTTTTTCTATTAACCCGTGATTACATGATGTCTGATTTTGCTTTAAATAAAAAAGAAAAATCAAAAGGAGTCTACGGAAAACGTACTACTTTATATCGAAATCATCAATTCAATATTCAAAAGCCGGAGAAGTTTTATAAAGAAGAAGTCAATTTTATTGATAACGCTGTTTATGACCGACCGCCTGAATTTTGGGAAGAAAATCGTTTTGAAAAATTAAATAAAGACGAAGCAGGAATCTATAAAATGCTGGATACTTTGCAAACTGTCAAAAGATTCAAACAGCTTTATAGTTTAGTCTCGATTTTAGGCAGTGGTTATGTCGAGTTTAAAAACTTTGATTTCGGGCCTATATTTTCAACATTCGGTTATAATGAAGTCGAAGGTATTCGAATCCGTGCAGGAGGAAGAACGTATTTCGGGCCAAACGATCCATGGCGTATTCAGGCTTATACGGCTTATGGTTTCGACGATAATAAATTCAAGTACGGAGTTTCAGGAAAATGGATGCTAGACAAGAAAAAACGAATCATTATTTCCGGAGGAAACAGGCGCGATATCGAGCAAATAGGTGCCAGCTTAACCACAACAAATGATATTTTAGGACGAAGTTTTGCTTCCTCAGCCTTATTTACAACAGGAAGTAACGGAAAACTAACCAATATTAATCTGAGCAACGTTTCGGTTGAAATGGAGCCTTTAAAAAACTTTGTTGTTCAGGCAGGTGTTTCATACAGGACATTAGAATCTGCTTCACCAACCTTTAGTCTGGATTATTATACAACGCTGCCAACTCCCGAAAATCCTGCAGGAGTAATACAAAGTGCAGTAAAACAGTTTGAAGCCAATGTTCAGTTCGAATTTATGCCAAATCGTAAAACTATTGGTTTTGGTGTAGAGCGCAGCCTTGTAGACAGTCCGTTTAGTCATTTCTTTGTTAACTTTAGTTATGGACTAAAAGGTGTTATGCAAAGTGATTTTGCTTATGAGAAAATACAATTGTTCTACAAACAGCCTATTATAATTGGTCCGTTAGGAAGATCTAATATTATTCTTGAAACCGGAAAAACATTTGGTACAATTCCGTTAGGATTAATGAGTGTAATTCCCGGTAACCAGACTTATTTTACCATCGAAAATACATTTAGTAACCTAAATTTCTACGAATTCGTAACAGATCAGTATACGACTTTGCAATGGAATCATGATTTTGGAGGAAGATTATTCGCCAGAATTCCGTTTATGAGAAAACTTAACTGGAGAGAATTCGTTGGTGTAAAAGGAGTTTACGGAACAATTTCAGATGCTAACAGGGCTATAAATGCATCTGGACAACCTTACAATGCACCAGAAAACGTATATTGGGAGTACAATGCCGGAATAGGAAATATCTTCAAAGTATTCCGTATCGATTTCTCCTGGAGAGGAAGTTATCTGAATACTCCGGATGCCAATAAATTTGCAGTAAAAGGATCTTTCGGATTCTATTTCTAAGATAAATCAAATACTACAAAGACGCCAGGTCACAAAGAAATTAAACTTTGTAACTTGGCGTTTTTCGATTTAATTAAAAAAAGCTCGATTGTTTCACGCAGATTCTAAAGATTTAAACAGATTCAAAAAAATAAAATCTGAGTGCAAAAAAACTTTGCAGCTCTGCGTCTTTGCGAGATTTTTATTTAATTTTAGGAGCTATTCCCGCTCCCGAAGCTTCGGGACGCTTGTATCTTTTCCTGGCTAAAGAAGCCAGAAAAAGGATACCGCTTCTATCGGGGCTAAAAATCACGTCATGCAAGAAGCTATTGATTTTCTATCTACTAAAAATCCAATATTTCAGGAAATTATCGATAAGTACGGATTGCCGCCAATCCCGAAACGTCCTCAGGGTTTTGAAACTTTGGTATTATTAATTCTGGAGCAACAAGTTTCTATAGATTCGGCGAAAGCCACTTTCTTAAAAATAAAAGCCTGTACCACTTGCAATCCCGAAACAATGGCTGTTTTATCAGACGAACAATTTCGTGCTTTAGGCGTAAGCCGTCAAAAAACAAAGTATATTAAAATATTAGCGGGTGCAGTTTTAAACAAAGAATTAGATATCGAAAGTTTGGCTATAAAATCAGCAAAAGAGGTTAGGGAAGAACTCATAAAATTAAAAGGAATAGGAAATTGGACCATCGATATTTACTTAATGTTTTGTCTTCAGGAACCGGATTTGATTCCGTTAGGTGATATTGCAGTTGTCAATACAATCAAAGAACTGCTTGATATTCACGACAAACAAGAAATGGAAATCCATGCCCGGCAATGGAGTCCTTACAGATCTTATGCTACATATTTGCTGTGGCATTATTACTTAAATAAGCGAAACAGGAAAATTACATATTAACTGTCTGTTATTTAAAAGAAAAGTACGTAGATTAATGTAGTTTTTTATTGTGAAAAAGGATTCTTTAGTTACTTTTGCAATCGAAATTATAGAAATAATAAAAAACGAAAATGACCGCAGACAAACTAACAACTTTCGATGTATTAATCGAAATACCACGAGGAAGTAGAAATAAATACGAGTACGATTTTGAAATTAAAAGAATGCGTTTCGACAGAATGTTATTCTCTTCAATGATGTACCCTGCTGATTACGGATTTATTCCGGAAACTTTAGCTCTTGACGGTGATCCTCTTGATGTATTGGTTTTAATAAACGAGCCAACTTTTCCTGGTTGTGTTATAGAAGTAAAGCCTATTGGGGTTTTTCATATGGCAGATGACAAAGGACCAGACGAGAAAATTATTTGTGTACCGGTTTCAGATCCAATCTGGAACTCACTAAATGATCTTTCAGATATTAACGGACACTTATTGAAAGAAATCGAGCATTTTTTCCAGGTATACAAAGATCTTGAAAACAAACAAGTAGATGTTGAAGGTTGGGGAGATGTAAACGAAGCATTTGCAATTATCGCTGAGTGTACAAAACGTTTTGATGATATTGAAAATAAACCAGAGGGATTATTTAGCATTAAATAATTTTTACCCTATTCTATTATAAAAAAAGCAATACTGCCGTCAGGAGTATTGCTTTTTTGTTTAAATTCGTTTTAGTTAGTTTATTGAATATTAACCAATAACCATATTAAATATTATGAACGAATTTATGATTTACTTGCCAATTGTTATGGCAATTATAGGATTGCTTTTCATGGGAATAAAAAGGACTTGGGTTTTAAAACAAGATGCTGGCGATGGCAAGATGAAAGAAATTTCAGATCACATTTACGAAGGCGCATTAGCATTTTTAAAAGCAGAATATCGATTGCTGACTTTTTTTGTAATCGGTGCAAGTTTGGTTTTAGCCGGAATTTCTTTTATTGTTCCTACTACACATATATTAATAGTGGTGGCATTTATTTTTGGCGCGTTTTTCTCGGCTTTGGCTGGAAATATGGGAATGAAAATAGCTACTAAAACTAACGTTAGAACAACACAGGCAGCCCGTACAAGTTTGCCGCAGGCTTTAAAGGTTTCTTTTGGCGGTGGTACCGTAATGGGACTTGGAGTTGCAGGTTTGGCTGTTTTAGGACTAACAGGATTTTTTATTGTTTTCTTTCAAATATTTATGAATGGAACCTGGACTTCATCTGAAGATATGACTAAGGTTCTAGAGACTTTAGCGGGATTTTCATTGGGTGCAGAATCGATCGCTTTGTTTGCCAGAGTGGGCGGCGGAATCTATACAAAAGCAGCCGATGTGGGTGCTGATTTAGTTGGTAAAGTAGAAGCCGGAATTCCGGAAGATGATCCTCGTAATCCCGCGACAATCGCAGATAATGTTGGAGACAATGTTGGAGACGTTGCCGGAATGGGAGCTGACTTATTTGGGTCATATGTAGCCACAGTTTTGGCGGCAATGGTTTTAGGAAATTATGTGATCAAAGATATGGGAGGAAATATCCAGGATATTTTTGGTGGTATTGGGCCAATTTTATTACCAATGGCGATTGCCGGTTTCGGAATTTTATTCTCGATAATCGGAACAACTTTGGTAAAAATATCTGATGATAATGCCAAAGAAGCACAAGTACAAAAAGCATTAAATATAGGAAACTGGGTTTCGATTGTTTTAACCGCAATTGCCTGTTTCTTCTTAGTAAAATATATGTTGCCGGAAACCATGCAAATGAGCTTTTTTGGAGAAGGATCTAAAGATATTTCATCAATGCGTGTTTTCTATGCCACTTTAGTTGGTTTAGTTGTGGGTGGAGCTATTTCATCAGTTACAGAATATTATACAGGATTAGGTACAAAACCGGTTATGGCCATTGTACAAAAATCATCTACAGGAGCTGGAACAAACGTTATTGCAGGATTGGCCACAGGAATGATTTCTACGTTTCCTACCGTAATTTTGTTCGCAGCAGCAATCTGGATTTCTTATGCCTTAGCAGGATTTTATGGAGTGGCTTTGGCAGCTTCAGCCATGATGGCTACTACAGCGATGCAATTGGCAATTGATGCTTTTGGACCAATTTCTGATAATGCAGGAGGAATTGCAGAAATGAGCGAATTACCAAAAGAAGTTCGTACCAGAACCGATATTTTAGATTCAGTAGGAAATACAACTGCGGCAACCGGAAAAGGATTTGCAATTGCATCAGCAGCCTTGACATCTTTAGCTTTATTTGCTGCTTATGTAACGTTTACAGGAATTGACGGAATTAACATTTTTAAAGCCCCAGTTTTGGCCATGTTATTTGTGGGAGGAATGATTCCTGTAGTTTTTTCAGCTCTGGCTATGAATTCCGTTGGAAAAGCAGCAATGGATATGGTGTACGAAGTACGTCGTCAGTTTAAGGAAATTCCGGGAATTATGGAAGGAACGGGAAAACCTGAATACGGAAAATGTGTCGAAATTTCAACAAAAGCCGCTTTACGCGAAATGATGTTACCTGGAATTCTAACGATTGGTTTCCCAATTGCAATTGTACTTTTAGGAAAACTAGTTTATGCAGACAACAATCAGTTGATTGCGGAGATGTTAGGAGGATATATGGCTGGGGTTACCGTTTCAGGAGTGCTTTGGGCCGTATTCCAAAATAATGCCGGAGGTGCGTGGGATAATGCGAAAAAATCTTTTGAAGCCGGAGTTCTAATCAACGGAGAAATGACTTATAAAGGTTCTGATGCACATAAGGCAGCTGTAACCGGAGATACAGTGGGAGATCCTTTCAAAGACACTTCAGGACCATCAATGAATATCTTGATCAAATTAACTTGTTTGATTGGATTGGTAATTGCGCCTATTTTAGGCGAAGGACATTCTACAGCAGGTTTGGCTGAAAAAGGTTCCTGTTGTGCCAAAACTGAAATGCATGTGGCCGGAGTTTCTAAATGCGGAGATTTGTCTGGTATGACTAAAGAAGAATGTATTAAAATGTGCAAAGAAAAAGGCTGTACGGCTGAAGAAACAGCAAAATGCCTGGCGCATTACGATGCAAACGGAAAATATGCACACCAAAAAACAGATTGTTTTGATACCACAAAATACACTAAAAACAGACTTGAGGTGAATTTGTCTACTGTTAATGGTGTTACAACGGGAACCGTAACAAAAACAGAAAATGGCAAAACCACCACCGAAGTATATGAAGGTACAGAAGCTGAAGTAAAAGCAAAAATTGAAGCAGCGAAATAATTTAGCATATATTATATTCTAACAGGTTTTCAAAACCTGTTAGATATTTGTTTGATATCGAAATTAAAATGAAATATCATACCTCATACCTAACAGGTTTGTAAAACCTGTTAGGATAATAACAAAAATGCCTCTAAATAATTTTAGAGGCATTTTTTTATTTAATTAGCGCATATTCTTTGATCAAAGTTGCGGCTGGGATATGTAGTTTTTCATTTAAAACTCTAATTTGTGTTATTGTTAAAGCTCTTTTTCGTTTAAAAATTTCAGAGACTCTTGAACGGCTATTTAAAATAATTCCTAAATCGGCATCAGTAAGTCCATTTTGCTCCATCATAAATTTAATAGCTTCGATTGGGTCGGGTTCAGGTATGGGATAGTTAATTTGTTCATATTTTTCAATAAGTGTTACTAGAATATCTAATTCGTCCCCTTCATTTGTATTAGGTTTTGCATCAAAAAGAATATTTACTCTTTCTAAAGCTGATTCATAATCCTTTTCTGTTTTTATAGGTCTTATTTCCATATTACAAATTTTTAATATCTTTTAAATTATCATATTCATTATGAGTTCCGATAAATAATATATAGACAATTTGTGTGTCATAATTGACCTTTACAATTAATCGATAGTGATTTCCACAAATATTAAATATTACTTTATTGTTACCTACAAAATCTGCAGAACCAAAAATTGCTTTTATATCATTAGAATTGTAAAAATTATTCTTGTCAAGAATCTGATACCAGGATAATAATTGTTGTTTTGCATTTGGAAATCGTTCCCAGAAAACTTGCAAGGTTCTTTTAGCTATTATTCTCATAATTGATTAAGGCAAATATACTTATTTTTTCCCAATTCGGGAAATTGTTTTTTTATCTGTCATAAAAATAAGAAAATAATTACAATTAGTAATTAGTAATCATAAAACAAAAATGCCTCTTAAATTTTAAGAGGCATTTTTTATTCGTGTAAATTCGTGTAAATTCGTGTAATACGTGTTTTAGAACAACCCATTCAATTCAGCATCAATTCTATTAATGATATTTCCTAAATCTTCAGGATTATCCACAAAGTTGATATTATCGACATCAATAATCAATAATTTTCCTTTGGTATACGTTTGTACCCAGGCTTCGTATCTTTCGTTTAATCGGCTTAAATAATCAATAGAAATAGAGTTTTCGTAATCACGTCCGCGTTTGTGAATTTGTCCTACAAGGTTAGGAATAGAACTTCTTAAATAAATTAATAAATCAGGGGCTTTTACCAATGATTCCATCAATTCAAAAAGAGAAGTATAATTTTCGAAATCGCGGCTTGTCATTAATCCCATCGAATATAAGTTGGGAGCAAAAATATAAGCATCTTCATAAATGGTACGATCCTGAATGATTTTCTTTCCGCTTTCGCGAATTTGCAACACCTGACGAAAACGGCTGTTAAGGAAATAAATCTGCAAATTAAACGACCAACGCTCCATTTGATGGTAAAAATCATCTAAATACGGATTATCAACTACATCTTCATAATGGGGTTCCCATTTAAAATGTTTGGCTAATAATTTTGTTAAAGTAGTTTTTCCGGCTCCTATATTTCCTGCTATTGCTATGTGCATTACGGTGTTACGATTTTATAATTTATTATTTCCTGATCTGTAAAAATAGATAAAATTTGGTCTTTGTAGCAGAATTTGTTAAACGATTTTTCTAAAATTTCAATTTCAGAAAATACATCAGAGTTTGTAGTCCTAATGTCTTTAAAATACAACAAATTAGCTTTGCTAAAAAGATATTGATGATTATTGATTATTTCGATGGCATCAAAATCAGCTACTTTCCCCAGAGAAGTTGTTTTTCCGAAAATGTCGCAGGAAAACCAATTGTTTTTTTTATCAATCCAATAAAATGTATTAAAGTCGGTTTGGTAATATTTTATAGTTTCTATTAATGGTGTAGAAACCGTTTTATATTCATTTTTCAAATAATCAAAAAGGCTTATTTGTTGGTTTAATGCATTGTAGATCCATAGTTGATTTTGTGTAGACATTCCAATCGCCGAAACGACAATTGGTGTATTATTTAAAGAAAAATTAATCTCTGTTATTTTATTGAGTTGATTATCTAATAATACAACAGTATTAAAATCTTCATAGAATAAAACAATCTTCAGCGGATTTTGTAAATCGATTTTGGTTATTTTTCCTAATGAAACATTCTTGTATTCAAATATTTCCCTGCCTTTAATTTTGCTGAATACATTATTTTTTATCTGATAAGAATATCCAAAAGAATCGTAACCTGAAAAATAATCAGCATCTATTGAAAAATGGGAAAGGGGAGAAGCTTTTATTTTTTGGTTTTGCGAAAAAACAACAGAAAATGAGCCGGCAATAAATAGAAGAGATAAAAAAATAGCTGCCGTTTTGCTCATAATAATAGATTTCTAAAGAGCCAAATTACAAAAAACTAAAGTAGAAATTACTTAAAAGTAATAGATTTAGTTCCGGGACTTTATTATATCGTAATAGTCTAAGCAATAGTTGATTTTGTCTATATCTTATAGCTATTGATATATTTAACTTTCTGATTTTTAAAATAAATAATACATTTGAATATAAGTTATATTACACTTATTCAATTTAAAAAAAGCACAATGAAAAAAGTATTCTATTATATGTCTTTCATATTCGCATTTACACAAATGCAGGCTCAAAAAGATTTTCAGGGAATGGCTGTTTATGAATCGAAAACTCAGGCACCAAAATTTGAAGGCATGCGAGGCAATCGTGATATCACGCCCGAAATGCAAAAAAACATGGAAGAGCGAATGAAAAAAATGCTCGAAAAAACTTTTATTCTGAATTTTGATAAATCGGCATCTATTTATAAAGAAGAAGAAAAACTCGAAGCTCCGGGACAACAAGGCGGTTTTCGTGTTATGGTAAGTTCGATGATGGGCGGCGGAGGTACTTTCTATAAAGATGTAAAAACAAAATCATATACCGTTGATAAAGAATTTATGGGCAAGGAATTCCTTGTCGTAGATTCGCTGCCAAAATTGAATTGGAAATTAGAGCAGGAAACCAAACAAATAGGCGGGTATACTTGCTATAAAGCAACTGCAGTAAAAGAACCAAGCAAAACTGATTTTAGAAATTTCAGGCCTAAAAAAACCGATGATAAAAAAGAGGAAGCTAAAAAAACTTCAGGAGAAACTAAAACCAATTTTGAAGACAATTTTGAATTGCCAAAAGAAATTGTCGTTACCGCATGGTATACTCCTGAAATTCCTGTAAATCAGGGGCCGGAAAATTATTGGGGACTTCCTGGTTTAATTTTAGAAATAAATGATGGAACTACTACAATTTTATGTTCGAAAATTGTTTTGAATGCAAAAGATAAAGTAGACATCAAACCTTCTAAAAAGGGAAAAGTAATCTCTCAAAAAGATTACGATGAAACGGTAGTTAAAAAAATGGAAGAATTTAGAGAAATGAATCGTGGCCGTTCAAGCGGACCGGCACAAACGATTGCAAGATAAATCTCTAATCTATAAATCTTTATTCTAATCATTTTCTTAATGAACAAAACTCTTTTTATACTCGCCTTTCTATTTACTTCTATATGTTTTTCTCAAAGTGTCCGTTTTGATGGTTTTATCCAGGATGAGCAAAAAAATCCGTTAGAAATGGCTAATATTATGGCTATTAACATTGCTACCAAAGCAATGGATTCTTACGGAATTACCAACGATAAAGGAAAGTTTCAGCTTACATTGAAGCCTAATACTTCTTATTCAATCAAAGTAAGTTATCTGGGAATGAAATCTAAAGAGATTTCGATTACAACGCAAAACACAAACATCGCTCAGAATATTATCATGGATGATGCCGGAATAGAACTTAAAGGTGTTGAGATTGTACGCGAAATGCCGGTTTCTATAAAAGGAGATACCATTGTATACAATGCTGATTCGTTTAAATCAGGAACTGAAAAAAAGCTGGAAGATGTGCTGAAAAAATTGCCGGGAGTTGAAGTAAATGCTGATGGAGAAATTGAAGTAGAAGGCAAAAAAGTAAGTAAATTAATGGTCGAGGGAAAAGATTTTTTTGACGGAGATACGAAGCTTGGTGTTAAAAATATTCCGGCCGATGCTATTGATAAAATTCAGGTTTTAAGAAATTACAATGAAGTTGGGGCTTTAAAGGGTTTAGGAAACGATCAGGATAATGTGGCAATGAACATTAAACTGAAAGAGGGTAAAAAGAACTTTTGGTTTGGAGATGTTACGGCCGGAACCGGAGTAGGTGAGCTTGATAGTCGCTATATTATTAACCCAAAATTATTTTATTACAGCCCAAAATACAGCATTAATGTAATTACCAATTTTAATAATATAGGTGAATTGCCACTTACTGCTCAGGATTACTTTAAGTTCACCGGCGGATTTAAAAATATGATGCAAAAAGGCGGAAGTAATTTTAATATTTCATCAAACGACTTGGGGATTTCGATTTTAAGAAACAACCGCGCCAAAGAAATTGAAACGAAATTTGGAGCGACAAATTTTGCTTATTCTATTACCAAAAAATGGAATATTAGTGGCTTTGGAATCTTATCAACATCAAAAACAGATCTTGAAACAAAATCTCAAACCACAATTTTAGAATCAGGAGATGAACAAAAAAGAGAAGAAGAAACGCATCAGAAAAATAATCTGGGTCTTTTTAAACTGAGTTCAACATATAAACCAAACGATAAATTTCAGTTTGATTATGATATCTTAACAAAATTATCCAAGCAAAATGAAGATACCGATTTATTGCGTGAATCTGTTGTGAAAGATGTCTCGACTTTAGAAACAATCCTTACCAATAAAAAACAAGATCCAACATCTATAAAGCAAGATCTGAGTCTGTATTATACACAAAGCGATAAAAATATTTTTGCTTTTGAAATGCAGCATTTGTATCAGGACGAAAACCCGTTTTATAATGCTAATTTACGTACACAGCCGTTTGATTTGGCAGGTTATACTTCGGGACAGGAAAGAAATGACCTGAACCAGGATCGATTTGTAAAAACCAATAAATTAGATGCTAAACTGGATTACTATTATATGGTAACGCCAAAAAGCAACATCAATATTACACTTGGAAATACCTTCTCGTATCAGGACTTTAATTCCCATATTTTTCAGATGTTGGATAATGGGGATAGAAATGATTTAAATGATCCCGAAAATAACAATAAGGTTAATTATAATTTTAATGACGTATTTCTGGGATTTCATTACAAGATTCTGGCAGGAAAATTTACTTTGACTCCGGGCTTTAGTGTGCATTCCTATAACATGAAAAACACACAATCAGGAACTGATTTTTCTCAAAACTTCATTAAAGTGCTGCCTGATTTTTTTGCTTTATATCAAATCAAAAAAGCAGAAACGCTGACCTACAACTTCTCATTGACGAATGATTTTACAGATATTAATCAATTGGCTTCGGGTTATGTTTTGTCAGACTACAGTAGTTTGTTCCGCGGAAATCGTTTTCTGGAAAATGCTACTTCGCAAGTACATTCTGTACGTTATTTCAAATACAATATGTTCAATTTCGAGAACATTTTTGCCAATGCGACCTATACTAAAAAGGTAGATGCTATTAAAACAAAAGCCGATTTCGAAGGTATTAATCAATCATCATCACCTTATAATTCTAATTTGGCTGATGAAACTTTTAGCGGAATGGGAAATTATGGACGTTCTTTTTTAAAGAATTACAAAGCCTCTGTAAACGCGAGTTTCAATTGGTCTAAATTCAATAATATTCAGAATGACGTATTAGCTACTACAGAAAGTTTTAGTCAAAGTTATACCATAAAAGCTTCAACAAATTATAAAAACCTGCCTAATATTGAGTTTGGTTATAATGCATTGATTAACAAATATAGCGGTTCGACATATTATACAGATAAACCTTTTGCAAGATTAGATTATTATTTCCTGAATAGTTTTTCGTTTGTTTCAGAATATGAGTTTTACCATTATTACAATGGCAACAAAACAGTCGATAATGAATATGATTTTTTAAGCGCCAGTTTAATTTATCAAAAGAAAGACAGTAAATGGGAGTACAAATTATCGGCTACTAACTTGTTAAATACTAAGTATCTCAATGATGACAGCTTCTCGCAATTTTCAACAAGAGTTTCCCAATATACTGTACAGCCTCGTTATATAATCTTTTCGATGAAATATAATTTATAGTATTTTAATTACAATGCCATGTGTTTTTGTTGCCTTTTTTAAATAAGAAAGAAATATCTTTGTTTAAATAGTAATAACTAAAATTTTAAGCATGCGTAATTTTAAATGGAGCTTATTAGCGTTCTTTTGTTTAATATCTGTTTCTTTTTCTCAAACAAAAAATATTGAAAAAGGATCTTATTTATCAACCAATAAAGGTCAGAAAATCAAATTGAATTTATTAGAAGATAATAAATACGAATTGGTTTTTTATTCAGGGAATTATGAAATCAAAGGCGATTCATTATTGTTTACTTCAGCTGCAAAAACAGAAAGCGGTTTTGATCTTGCTTTTAAAAATGATAAAAAAGCAAAAAAAGTAAAAATAAAGTTTGTTGATGCTATTTACTATTACTCTTTCTATATAGGTACACAAAATGGCTCAGGCGATGTGCAATACCAAAGGTTATCAGATATTAAAGCCAAAGTAAATCCCGAAGATGATAAAATTGATGTGGATTTTGAAATCGACAAAGCAGATTATTTGTATTTGGTTTATGAAGAATATGGTGGTGGCAGCAATGTGTCTAAATTTGCTTTACCAAAAGATGTTTCAGAAATTACCATCAAATATCAAATGGAGCTTGTAGGTGATTTAAAAATTTCCGGATTTTTTGACCAAAAGACAAATGAGTTAATGATCTCAGAACAGTCAGGAAAGAATCCGTTAGTTTTTAAAAATGCAAAAGACATTCAGCCGGATCCAGTTTCAAAAGTAATTCCTTTAGAAAATAAAACAGTATCAAACTGGACATATGCTGGAAAAGAAGCATTGGTAAGTGAAGATTTTGGTGTAGCACGTGACTCTGCCGTTGTAGGAGTAGATACGTATCCTCCAACATTTGATTTTAAATTAAAAATCGAAAACAATCTTAAAAATGCCCTTTCATCTATTAAAGAAAGTAAAACAAAATTTTTAGTAATCAGTGTTGACAGCAAAAATGCTTTGGCAAAGGCTGATTTTGACGCAATAATTAAAGATCAGGAAACGCAGATTGCTTATACCATGTATGATGTGTACCATCCTGAATATGATTTGTATAATTATTATTTGGCTACAGACGATGATAAAAAATGGCTTAAAACGAATAAAATTACAGATACTCCCGGTGTAATTGTCCTGAATAATAATGGCGAGATTCTGGCAACTGCAAAATCCGGCTTAAAGGATAAACAATATCAGTTTAATTACTATGATGCGCTTTATAAAAAGCTGCAAAGAACAGATGGTTTGTTGACTTTCAGTAAAACACTGAAAAATAAAAAAACGACCGACGCTGATTTAATCCAGGCTTTTAATAAAGTTGCTGTTCTTGAAATCCCGTACGATTATGAATCAGATTATACTGTAACAACAGATGATAATGCTGCAGAATTTAAATTTGTAAATACAACTTTAGATAAAAAAGAAGTGGCTCAGGTATGGAAAAAGCTAATTGAAGCCCATCAAAAAGATACAAAACCAAATATGTATCTGGTAGAAACTATTATCAGAGAAATTAAAAATCAGGGATTCTCGAAACAGTTTTTTAAAGATGATAAAATTTTAAATGATACTGATTTTCTTGCGATAGATTATTTGATAAAACACTACGATGCGATTGATGCAGAACGTACCGCTTTTACTGCTCAGGCAGGAGAAATACATATAATAGGAAATTTAAATACAGAGATTGCAACAGCTTTACAGCAGAATAGTTATGTTGCTGATGCTAATATTTCGGCGGCAAAAGATGACAGTAAAACAATCTCGGTTTATAAAAAACTAATTGCTGCAGGAAAAGGCAACTTTGAATGTTATCAAAATTACTTTACTTATTTGGCAGAAGTAGAAGATAAAGACGGTTCGAATACAAATTACCTAAAAGAATTCAGTATTTATTTTAATGCTAATCTGTCTGCAGATAAAGGAAGTGCAATTGAAAGATTAGATGAAATGTTTACTTTGGTAGATGCTAATTCTGAGTATTCATATAATGGATGGAACGCGTTCAAAGAATATCATTCTAATTTATGCAATTCGGCTGCATGGACAGTGGTTTCAAAACCCGGAAACTTAAGTTTTATTAAATCGGCGATTACCTGGTCTGAGTATAGTTTATTAGTCACAAAAAACAATCCGTATTATTTAGATACTCTGGCGCAATTGTATTATAAAGACGGACAAAAAGAAAAAGCGGTTCAAACCCAAACTCTCGCTGTAAAATATCTAAATGATTATGTAGAAGAAGAAACGGCAAATGAAATAAAAGAAACATTATCTAAAATGCAAAACGGAACATATTAAAATTTAGAAAAATAGCACAAAGAAAGCCTGACAATTTATAATTATCAGGCTTTCTTGTTTTGTAATAATTTAGCTATAAATAATTGGATTACAGCTCTTGATAAACTATATTTGTAGGAATTATGTGTATTTTTATAAAATTAGTTATGAAGTATTATTTGTCATTATTGTTGCTGTTTTTATTAGCATACGTTCCGTCTTTTGCTCAGCAGGAAAGACCACAAAGTAAATCTTATTATTTGCTCGACGAGTATGGGCGTAGAATGAAATTTAATTTTCTGGAGAATAATAAATTCGAAATGGTCACCATTTACGGAGATTATGAAATAATAAATGATTCGTTATTGTTTAAAAATAATTTTGTAGATAAATCTGTTTTTGAAGTTCAATATGTAAAAAACACTAAAATTAAACGAGATAAAATTAAAATTAGTTTTGAGGAAGATGCGACATTATATGGTATTTATATTGGTACACAAAATGGGAAAGATTCTATTAACTACCAAAGAGTAAATAACATAATAGAATATGATTCTAATCTTAATAAAAATTTTGAAATTGATCGTACTCAATATTTATATTTTGTAAGTGAAGGATTTGATTATGAACCAAGAGTTATATTTAAATACGAGATACCAGCAGCTATCACAGAACTAAAAGTTAAAGTGAATTATTTGCTGCCAAACACAATGATCAAAGGCTACTTAGACAGGAAGAAAAATGAACTATCTATTGGTGAAAATGATCTTCCGGCTGTATTCTATAGTGAGGAACCTAATCCTGTATTAGATAAGTCAATTATCCCGCCTTTAGAAAAAAAACAAGTTGCAACCTGGACTTATCCCGGAAAAGAAGCAGTAGACGATTTTGAAGCTGCCGTTGCTACAGATAATGACGATTTGCCGGAAACTGATTTTAAACTCAAAATTGAGAAATCATTGCCAGAGGCTTTACAGCAAACCAAGACTGACGGAAATAAATTTTTGGTTGTTTATAGTGACCCAAAAAATACAGAAGCACAAGCTGAATTTGATAATTTAGTTAAAAAACAGGAACAATATATAGGTTATGTATCGAGTACTTATGAGCCTCAATACGATCTTTACAATTTCTATTTAGCATCAAAAGAAGATGAAAACTGGCTGAAAAAAAATAAGATGACAGATTCGCCTGTTTTAATGGTTTTAGATGAAAACGGAACTATTTTAACATCGGCAAAGTCAAATTTATCTCCAGATAAAATATATAAATTGAGTTACTATGATTCTTTTAATAGTAAACTCAAAAGAACTTGTAAAAAAAATAATTTTGCTCAAATAGTAAGCAATAAAAACTCGAACGATGCTGAATTAATAAAAACATTTAATGATGTTTCTGCGCTGGGGGCATTGGGCGATTACGACTATGAATATAGTGAAGAATATGGAAACAAAGACGATTTTAAATTTATTAAATTTAATTTAGATAAAAAGAAAGCCAGACAAGTTTGGAAAAAAATCATAGAAAGGCATCAAAATGATGCAAGTCCGGATATGATACTCGTTCAGGCAATTTTGCAGGAAATAAAAGGCGTTGGTTACACAAAACAAGTGTATTTAGAAGATAAAGTCTTAGACGAAGTTGATTTTAAATCTATCGATTATCTAATAAAACATTATGATAGCATTGATGCAAAATGTAAAGAATTTAATGATCTGGAAAATGCTCCTATTCAAATAGGAAATTTAAGTACAGAAATTTCAAATGCATTGCAAAATTCAACTTCTCTACATAATGAGGACGGCAGTTATACCAAATCTGATCAGAAAAAAATTAAAGAAACATATGGGAAAATATTATCGATTGATAGAGGAAATTTTCAGTTTTATAAAAATTATTTCAGCTATCTGACTGATAATGCAGAAAAGACAAATAGTAGTAATGAACTTATACAAGAATTTGAAAAATACTTCAATCTATATTTAGTAAATCAAGAAAATGTAATTCAAAATCTGGATCGATTATTTGAGAATGCCTTTGATGTTAATTCATTATATTATTATGATTGGAAAGAATTCAAAGGATACCATGCAAATTTATGTAATGAAATATCCTGGTCTGTTGTATTGGGTTCAAAGAATCAGTCTTATATAAAAAAGGCAATCAATTGGTCTGAATGCAGTTTAGTATTAAACAAAAACAATCCGTATTATTTAGATACTCTGGCACAGTTGTATTATAAAGACGGACAAAAAGAAAAAGCGGTTCAAACCCAAACTCTCGCTGTAAAATATTTAAACGATTACGTAGAAGAAGAAACGGCAAATGAAATAAAAGAAACATTATCTAAAATGCAAAACGGAACATATTAAAATTTAGAAGCCTTTGAAAATATTCAAAGGCTTTTTTTTTAGTTTTTAATTTTTACCAGAAGTTTTAAATTGTAATTGTTTAATATTTTTTTACTGTTTTTAATTTTGCCATTTGCATTAAGATAAGTAATCAATATTTTATATTTCGGAGTTTCTACTTCCTGCGTTATTTTTTTATTTAAATTATAGTTTTTTTCAAAATCAGAATTTTTATCCACAAAGTCATTGATTTCTAGCGGAATATCATCCTGATTAATTTGTAATTTAAAACCATAATCTTCAGCGATAGCCTTAATCGAATAGTTTTTATTTTCAATCTTCACACAATCCCTGCAGTCAAAATTTTTATCATAAGAAGATAAAGTAAAAGACATATCATAACCATGAATATTTTCTATAGTATTCTGGTTATTTTCATAATAATAGTAGTAAAATTCGTTTTTGTTCTTTTCAGGTTTATCATACGATGATTTGTAATCATAACCTAAAGCCTCCATTATTTTGTAAGCTCCAGGAGATTTATCTTTTTTAAGGAGGGTTTCGAGCTTTGATTTTGCATATGGCAACATGACTTCCGCTCCATAATTACTATCTAAAAAAGAAACAATACTACTTAAATCCTGTTCCTGTTCAAAAGTCAGTTTCTTATGATCAAAATTTTTCATATAAGATTCAAATCGGGACAACTGACTTTGTTTTGAAATAGAATTAGCACTTTGAGGGCCAGCAATCGAAAACAATCCGGCAAGGCACATACTTATTGGGATGAATTTTATTTTTGGATTTTTTTGAATTAAAAAATACCCCACAACTATAGAAAGCCATATCGATAATAATAGCACATAATAGCGCTCATGCGTAAACCCGTAAAGATTAATCCGGTATAAAATCGCCCAAAAAAGTAATCCCAATAACGGAATCAATAAAAAGTAAAACCAACGGCTGAATGTTCGCATCCAGAGGTTGCCTGTTTCAGTTGCAATAGGATGAACCAGTAAAAAAGAAAGAATTCCGAATATAGCAAATACCAAAACCAGATACGAAACCCAGCCAACAGGCAACGAAAGCGTAACTAATATTTTGGCTTCGTAGCATATCAAAATGATCAAATAAAGACTAATTAATGGTAATAACACATATTGTGTGAAATTCTTAAGCCCTTTAGGATAATTTAAAATCAATGGCTTTTCATTGTAATTCGTTTCCGGAACTCCGTTTAGAAAGAAAAGAGTATTGAAGATACCTGCAATAACAAAAAAGACATGAAAGTAAATATGATCATAGAATTCAACTTTAAACAGCTTATCAATAGCTAATATGGCTAATGCTAATCCGGAATAAAGTACAATACTATATAAGGCTGAAGTTAAAATCCTAAGAAAAAGCTGTTTGTTGAATTCCCAGAACTCATCCTGATTATAAGTCTTTGGCAGGAAACCGGCAAATGAAACGAGCAAATGCAATACGATATTAAGCACAAAGAATTGTTGTATTTCGGTTTCTGTAATATATTGATGAAAATTAAAAACAAAAAGAACAATAAAGCTTCCCAGAACTAAACTGGTAATAAAACGCAGGATAGCAGCTTTTTTAGACGCCAGAAAAAATAAACTAACAGAAAGAAATAATACCAGGCATAAAGAGCAGCTCATTAAAGCTTTTTGGTAAAGCTCTTTGTCAGGATTGTTATAATCTGCCTCGTTAAGAATAATAGCAAAGATAGTTCCGGAAATAGCGGTAATTATTTCTAGAGGAAATCGTACAATTGTTTTTATCGTTGCGTCTAGAACATTTTGTAAAGAAGGAAGTCTGCTCATGTTTTTAATCAGTTATTTTGTATAAAGTAAGCTAAATTGTAAGGGATAACCAAATAAAAATAATAATGACAAAAAAATGTTCCTGTCATTTTATCGATTTTACATTTCGGTCATGTTTCAGATATAAAAGAGCTTTTTTTCTCTATAAATTATTAAGTTTGGAATACTAAATTAAAACGTATGAAAAATAAAATGATGCTCGTTTTGATTGCTTACAGCGGAGTAGTTTTTTCGCAGGCAATTAAAAAGCCACTAGTTTCAGCAATCACAGATAAAGACCTTAAAACCGATATGTACCAAATGGCTGGTGATCATTTTAATGGTCGTGAAGCAGGGACTTTAGACGAATTGAAGGTATCGATGTGGCTGGCAAATAAAGCGAAAGAAGCAGGAATGGCTCCTGCAGGTGATGATGGAACTTATTTCCAGTTTTTTGATATGTACAGGCATCAGGTGACTCCAAATACAAAATTTAAAATTGGGCAAAAAGATTATAAATTGTGGAAAGATGTTCTTGTAGCAGAAACTACAAATATTAAAGTTGATGCACCGTTAGTATATTTGGGAGCTGCCACAAAAGAAGAAATTGAAAAAGCAGATATCAAAGGAAAAGCAGTTGTTTTATTAGCTTCGAAAGATGGAATTGCAGATGATATTTCGCTATTCGACAGACGTTACCCGGGCCTTGTTCGAAATAAATACTATGATCTTGTAGTTAAAAAAGGAGCAACGGCGATGATTATGGTGGCAGATGCATTAGCAGAAGAAAGCTGGTCTCAGGTAGAACCGCAAATGACAAGAGGGATTTACGGAATTGAAGGTTATCGTGATAAAATAGGATCAACTATGCCCGTTTTCTGGGTACACAATGATCAGTTGGCATATTTAAAAACAACCAAAGATCTTTTGTCTGCAGAAGTAGTTTCTGAAACCTATAAATATCCATCGGTAAACGTGGTGGGAGTCGTAGAAGGAACAGATCCTAAACTAAAAAAGGAATATGTTCTTTTTAGCGGACATCAGGATCACGATGGAGTAAGACAAAAATACGGTCAGGATTCTATTTATAACGGTGCTGATGATAATGCCAGTACTTGTGTAGCTATGCTGGCTATTGCAAGAGCCTATAAAAAACAACCCGGAAAAAGAACTTCACTGTTTGTTTTTCATGGTTCAGAAGAACGAGGTTTGTTAGGATCAAGATGGTATGCATCGCACCCAACAGTTCCTGAGGCAGCTATCATAGCAGTATTAAACGGAGATATGATTGGTCGAAATAATGTAAATCAGGCGGCGCTTTTAGGTTCAAGTTCTCCTCACGAAAATTCTTCAGATTTGGTTGCAATTGCCAAAAGGGCTAATGATGAAGGACCGAAATTTGATTTGGATAAACTTTGGGACAGACCGGAACATCCGGAATATTTTTATTTCCGTTCAGATCATTTGCCTTATGCAAAAAGAGGAATTCCATCTGTTTTTTATACCAGTGTTTTGCACAGCCAATACCATACGCCAATGGATGAATCTGAAAACATTGATTTTGTAAAACTGCACAAAATGACAGAGTGGATTTACCGCACCGGCTGGATTTTATCGAATGATGCCAGTCGTCCTAAAACATTACCAAATGTACAATTAGAGCGATAAAGAATTTTATAGATTGGGTTTGATCTGTATTATTTAAACGCAGATAAAAACAGATTTTTTTATTTCTTTATTTTCTACTTTAAGCAGAATATAAGATCAAATCTGTTTTTATCCGTGTCTTTACGAAGTAAATCCGTTTCATCAGCGTTCAAATAAAGATCAAGATTTTAAATATTACAAAATCCACTAAAAATAAAAGAGGCTGTCTAAATAAATAGACAGCCTCTTTTTATGTGTAAGAGTAACTAGTAGTCAAAAAATCTAAGTTAGTCTAATAATCTAAATTTACAATCCAAATTCAGCTTTTACTTTGTCAACGAAGTCAAGTTTTTCCCATGTGAATAACTCAACAGTAACTGTTTTCACATTTCCTCCCGGAGCAGAAAAAGTTTTAGTTACCACTTCTGGTTTACGTCCCATGTGTCCGTAAGCAGCAGTTTCGCTATAAATAGGATTTCTTAATTTCAAACGTTGCTCGATAAAGTAAGGACGCATATCAAAGATAGCTTCTACTTTTTTAGCGATTTCACCGTTAGTTAAGTTTACTTTAGAAGTTCCGTAAGTTTCAATGAAAATTCCCATTGGTTCAGCAACTCCAATTGCGTAAGAAACCTGTACTAAGATTTCGTCAGCAACACCTGCAGCCACTAAGTTTTTAGCGATATGACGTGTAGCATAAGCAGCACTTCTGTCTACTTTACTCGGGTCTTTTCCTGAAAATGCACCACCACCGTGAGCGCCTTTTCCACCGTAAGTATCCACAATGATTTTTCTTCCTGTTAAACCAGTATCTCCGTGAGGTCCTCCAATAACGAATTTTCCTGTTGGGTTAATATGATAGTTGATTTTATCATTGAATAAATGTGCGTGCTCTGGATTTTTAGCGATAATTCTTGGAATCAAAATTTCGATAATATCTTTTTTGATTTTAGCCAGCATTGTAGCCTCTTCATCAAAATCATCATGTTGAGTTGAGATTACAATCGCATCAATACGAGTTGGTTTATTATCGTCGCTATATTCTAAAGTTACCTGCGATTTTGCGTCAGGACGTAAATAAGTAATTTCACTATTTTCACGTCTTAAAATTGCTAATTCCTGCAATAATTTATGAGATAAATCAAGTGCCAATGGCATGAAGTTTTCAGTTTCGTTAGTGGCGTAACCAAACATCATTCCCTGGTCTCCTGCACCTTGCTCTTCTGGCTTAGCTCTGTCAACACCCTGATTAATATCTGCTGATTGCTCATGAATTGCCGAAAGAATTCCACAAGAATTTGCCTCAAACATATACTCGCTTTTTGTATATCCAATTTTACGGATTACATCACGGGCAATTTGCTGCACATCAAGATAAGTATTCGATTTTACTTCACCAGCTAAAATTACCTGACCTGTAGTAACAAGGGTTTCGCAAGCTACTTTTGAGTCAGCATCAAATGCCAAAAAGTTATCAATTAATGCATCCGAAATTTGATCTGCAACTTTGTCTGGATGCCCTTCACTAACAGATTCTGACGTAAATAAATAAGCCATAATAATTTATTAAATTAAAATTAAGTGAGGAAAAAAAATTGCTTAAAAAGGGCTAAAGGAGATAGTCTGCTTTAGCATTTTTTAATGCCGAAATTTATCTTTCAGCATTCATAACGAACCGTTTCATTATGAAGAGGTTGCAATCAGTTCAAATTTTTCCTCCGTATTCGGGTGCAAAAGTACAAAACCATTTTGATTTGCAAATTAAAGTTCAACTTTTTTTATTTTTTATAGCATAAATTTAACAGTAATATACTAATTTGATAGGGTAATAGAAAATATTTCAGTTTTTGTTTGGCTGATTAAAAAATAGTTTGCAAATTTGCCTCACGAAAATTAAAGAAAATGAAATTTACAGTTTGCAATATGATGTCTTGTAAGATGCCGGAGTTATCCGCAGAGACGCTATTGTAATTTTTTTTCAAAAATATAGATAGAAACCTCTGCAGACCGCAGAGGTTTTTTTTGTCCCGATAAAAAAATAACTGCAAATACTTTTTAAGCCAAAACCACTAAAATTAATCTTAAAAACAATGAAAAAAAATGTACTAATCGTTTTAGGTCTGCTCACGTTTTCAGGTGTTTATGCTCAGGAAAATAAAAAAGAACAGGATAGCCTGAAAAATAATGAGTTATCAGAAGTTACAATAGTAGGATCGAGGAGTAAAAACAGAGTAAAAACTGATGTTCCTGTTCCTGTAGATATTTTTAATATTTCAGATATAACAAAAGGTTCGCCGCAAACAAGCGTTACTCAGATTTTAAATTATGTTGCGCCTTCTTTTACCAGTAATGCGACTTCTACCGCAGATGCTACAGATCACGTCGATCCGGCACAATTAAGAGGATTGGGACCAGACCAGGTTTTGATATTAGTAAATGGTAAACGAAGACATTCAAGTGCATTGGTAAACATTAACGGATCGCCGGGGAGAGGATCCGTTGGAACAGATTTAAATGCAATCCCATCATTTGCTATCGAAAGAATTGAGGTTTTGCGTGATGGTGCAGCAGCACAATACGGTTCTGATGCTATTGCGGGAGTTATAAATATTGTACTGAAAAAGAATGCTAATTTTATTTCAGGTGGAATTCAATATGGTACCAATTTATCTTCAGGATCTAATAATTTCAAAGGCGGAGCTGACGGACAAACCGTACAGGCAGATTTGAATTACGGAACCTCTTTAGGTAAAGAAGGAAGCTTCCTGAACATTACCGGAAGTGCCGTAACCAGACAGGCAACAAGCAGAGCCGGAATAAGAAATAATGGTATTTTTAATGCTTACAACGCTGTTGAAAACAGAGCTGCGCAAAATGGAGTTGCTATCAATTCACTATTTAGCAATATTAACAATACTTCAAATACGTCGCAAATTCTTAGCACATTGCAGCAATATGCGCCACAGGTTAGTTATTTTACGCCTGCACAGCAAACTGCTATTTCTTCTGCAACAACATTAGCTCAAATGCAAACCGCTTTGAATTTTGATGTCACCAATAATGAACTTGCGTACAGAGGTCAGGAAAGAAGTGATTATAATATGAGTGTTGGTCAGTCAGAATTGGCTTCGGGGCAACTATATTATAATACCAAATATCCATTATCAGATATTACATCTTTGTATTCTTTTGGTGGGGTTTCGTATAGAAACGGTAAATCGTATGCTTTCAACAGATTGCCAAATGGTTCCGGTACTTTCACGCAAGTGTACGAAAACGGATTTTTGCCGGAAATAGAATCGTCTATAGTAGATGCTTCGGCAGCGCTTGGAGTTACTACCAATATATTAGGTTTTGATACTGATTTAAGTACCAACCTGGGGTCAAACTCTTTTCAATATGACGTAAATAATACGATCAATGCTACTTTGGGAGTAAATTCTCCTTCTAGTTTTGATGCCGGTAAAGTTTCGTTTTTACAAAGTACAACCAATTTAGATTTTAGTAAAAAACTTGATGTTTTAGGAGGATTAAACGTTGCTTTTGGTGGAGAATTCAGATATGAAAATTACCAGATCAAGGCAGGAGAAGAAGCTTCTTATGGATTGTATGATACAAACGGAAACATAGTTCCGGGAATCTTGCCAAGTAACTCACCATTAATTGTAACTGACTTTTTTGGAAACAAACGTGGAGCGGGGGCACAAGGATTCTCAGGTTTTCAGCCATCTGATGCTAAAGAAAAAGACAGAAAAAGTGGTGCTGCGTATGTTGATTTAGAGTTGAATGTAACAGAAAAGTGGTTGCTTAACGGAGCTGCCCGATACGAGAATTATTCTGATTTCGGGAGTACGGTTATCTTTAAGCTAGCTTCTCTTTTAAAAATAAATGACAATATCAATTGGAGAATTTCCGGACAAACGGGTTTTAGAGCGCCATCATTACAACAAAAATATTTTGAATCAAGTTCTACCCAATTCATAAATGGAGCACCTTATCAGGTAGGTTATTTTACAAATGATTCTCAGGCGGCTAAAAGTATTGGAGTGGAAAGTTTAAAACCTGAAAAATCTAAAAGTATCAGTACAGGATTTACATTCAAAATTCCGGAAGCCAATATTACTATTGCAACCGATGCCTACTTTACAAGAATCGACGACAGAGTAGTTTTAACAGGGCAATATTCAAGACCAACAGATGCTCAGATAAATGCGGCTACATCCCCTGCACAAAAAGAGGCACTAACTTTATTTCAACAGGCATTTGATTTAAAAGGTGTTGAAAGAGCTTCGTTCTGGACCAACGGAATCGATTCTGAAACAAAAGGTATAGATGTAGTAATCTCTCAAAAATACGATGTTATTCAGGATTTTACGATCAGAAACGATTTTGCTTTAAGTTATAACACTACGAAAAGAGTAGGGAAATTAAATGTACCTCAATCTATTGTTGATGCGGGAGGAGATCCTTATATATATTCGTTTTTCCCGGAATCAAGCAGAGTTTATTTAGAAGAAGCAATTCCTAAATTGAAAGCTAATTTAATGACGACATTCAGTATCAAAAAACTGGATATTTATTTAAGAAACAGTTATTTTGGGGAAGTTACAGATCCCGGGGCAACAGATGTAAATTTAGATGGCTCATCTTCTGTTTACGAACATCCTGTATACAGCGCAAAAATTGTTACCGATTTATCTTTGGGATATCAAATCAATGACAAATTCAGATTTACAATTGGTCTTAATAATATAGGAGATGTTTATCCGGACAGAAATAATCCTGCAACTCCTGCATTTACCAATACAACGCCAACATTGTCTCCTGCGCCAAGCACAGATTTAACAAATGCAAATCAGTTTGCTTATTCAAGAGCAGTATCACAATTTGGATTAAACGGAAGATTTGGTTTTGCCAGACTAAGTTTCAAATTCTAAAAATATAAGATTGGCCACGGATTAAACGGATCGAACGGATTTACACCGATTTTTTAATCATTTTAATCCTTTATCCCGATAGCTATCGGGAGTGGCTAAATTTTTAAATAGATAGAGCAAAATAAAAATATTCCATGAAAGCCAGTTTAAATCCGTGCAACCCATGGGCAAAATTTTTCAAACAACGCCAGTATTTACAGGGCTTCGAAAAAAATAATGTTAAATATCAATTTTTAATTTGGTAGTTCTGAAAATAGTTTCTATATTTACTCTATCAAATTAGTCGAGTTTAAAAAAGCAACTTAATTTAAATAAATGAAAATGAAAACAATAGCGAATAATATGATGATATGTTGTGAGATGATGCAAATGTGCATCCCAAATCGCTGTTGCCAAAAGTGAAAGATAAAATCTTTGTTATAGTTAGAACTATAAGCCCTTTTGGTAGCCATCCGAAAGGGCTTTTTTTTATTTCCACACTTTTTAAATTAAAAATCATGAAAACATTAAACTCAATAGCAGTAGAGTATTTATTAAGAAGCGATTCTCAAAAAAATAATACTAAATCAGAAGACATAACCAGAGAAGTTATAAGAATAAATGCAGAGCAACTTATAAAAAGTCAAAAATCATTATTATTTCATATGTATGATCTTGAAGAAGAAGGAGAAGAGTTTTTTGTTTAAATCAAATTCATTACCCTTTCAAAAGTATTTCCATGAAGATGAAAATCTTTGTATAACTTAGAAACATTTTTATAAAAAAAATATAAACTAATTAACAACATTAAAAAAAACTAAGAAATCATGAGTACAAAAAAATTCGCAACAAACGCACTACACGCAGGACACGATGTTACTAAAAATGCAGGAACCAGAGCAGTGCCAATTTATCAGACATCATCGTATGTATTTAACGATTCAGATCACGCAGCTAATTTATTTGGCTTGGCCGAAGCCGGGTTTATTTACACCCGATTAAATAATCCAACAAACGATATCTTAGAACAACGTCTTGCAGCACTTGAAGGCGGAATTGGAGCTGTAGTGACAGCATCAGGAGCATCTGCAATTTCTACAGCTTTGCTAACTTTGCTAAAAGCAGGCGATCATATTGTAGCTTCGAATAGCTTATACGGAGGAACTTATAATTTGCTAAATGTAACGCTACCTCGTCTGGGAATTACAACTACTTTTGTAGATCCGTCTAAACCGGAAAATTTTACAAAAGCTGCGAAAGAAAATACAAGAGCTTTTTTTGTAGAATCTTTAGGAAATCCAAAATTAGATGTACTGGATCTAAAAGGAATTTCGCAAGAAGCCAAAAACTTCAAAGTGCCTTTTATTGTAGACAATACGGTTGCTACACCTTATTTATTGAATCCAATTGAGTACGGAGCAGATATCGTAATTCACTCATTAACCAAATATATTTCAGGAAACGGAACTTCATTAGGAGGTGTTATTATAGATGCAGGAAAATTTGACTGGTCTAACGGAAAATTCCCTGAGTTTACAGAACCTTCTGCAGGATATCACGGATTAGTGTATCACGAAGCTTTAGGAAATGCCGCTTTTATTGCAAAAGCCAGAATAGAAGGTTTGCGTGATTTTGGTGCAGCTTTAAGTCCGTTTAATGCTTTTCAGATCATTCAGGGATTAGAAACATTACCAATCCGAATCAGGAAACATAGCGAAAATGCTTTGGCTTTAGCCTCTTGGTTAGAAAAACAAGATGAAGTAGTCTGGGTAAACTATCCAGGATTAAAAAATAGTAAATACTATGATCTGGCACAGCAATATTTACCAAAAGGACAAAGTGGAGTAATCACTTTTGGACTAAAAGGAGGTTTTGATGCCGCTAAAAAAGTAGTAGATCAAACGAAATTATTCTCTCTTTTGGCCAATATTGGTGATACAAAATCACTAATCATTCATCCGGCAAGTACTACACACCAACAATTGTCTGATGCAGACCAGCTAGAAACGGGAGTTTCAAAAGATTTAGTTCGACTTTCTGTCGGAATTGAAGATATCGAGGATTTAATAGCTGATTTGCAGGCCGCTTTTGCAAGCGTTTCCCAATCGCAATACAGTATTAATAAAAATTAGGTTTTTTTGTTTTTTGTTTGAAAAATTGCCTTTAGTAGCGTGAGTTCTGCTAGAGGTGATTTTTTATAAAAAACATTCCATATAAAAGTTTTTTCACCATATCTGTAGAAACGCACAGCTTAGTAGAGACGCACAGCAGTGCATCTAATTGTTCTTCTAATTATATATTGTTGATTATTAAATGAACTTATATTACTTATATGGTTTAATTAACCCCCAATAAATTAAATATTATGTCAAAGCTTAAAATAAATATCATCCTTTTTGGAATTGGAAATATCGGAAGTACTTTGATTAATCAAATTATCGAAAGTCAGGAATTTTTTCTCGAAAGTAAAAATGTCGATTTTCATTTTCCTATTATAACCAATTCAACAGTAGCTTTTTTCGAGAAAGAAGGCGTTGGATATGCGTGGGAAACCAATTTTCTTGAATTGGCTGTTCCTTTTAAAGTGCAGGATATTATTGAATTTGCAAAAGAAAATGAATTTGAAAATCTAATTGCAGTTGATGCAACGGCAAGCGATGAGCTTATTCATCATTATAATACCCTGATCGAAAACGGATTTAATATTGTAGCGGTAAATAAAAAAGCCAATACCTTACCTATTGATTTGTATAAAGAAATTAGAACAAATCTTAAAAAATACGATAAAGAGTTTTTGTACGAAACCTCAGTAGATACAGGATTTCCGGTATTGCAAACGTTAAGGGATTTGTATTATTCTGGCGAAAAAATCACAAAAATAAGAGGTGTTTTCTCTGACAATCTAAGTTATGTCTTTAATCGGTTTGCCAATGAAGAGGCCACTTTTTCCTCTCTTTTAAAAGATGCCAGTTTATTAGGTTTAATGCGTTCTACTTTTAAGGAAGATTTATCCGGAAATGATACAGCCAGAAAATTACTGATTTTGACGAGGGAAATTGGAAAAGACTTTGAACTTTCAGATATTAAGATCAATTCCCTAATTACAGAAGAACATCTGGAGAAAAACGGAATTCTTAATAAAGAAGCAATCGACAAATCGTTTAAAATCGCAAAAATTACCCAGGCAGACCATCATGTATTACGATATGTAGGAGAATTTGATGTACAAAAAAATACTTTAGAAGTCAAATTAGTTTCAGAACCCGTAACCTCGGCGATTGGTCAGCTAAAAGGATCAGACACTATTTTCGAAATCTATACCCAATCTTATGCAGATGTTCCAATCGCAATTCAAAGTGCTTCGGCATGCAAACAAGCCATTTCAAGAGGGATAATAACTGACATTTTAAAAGTAGCCGAAAAAATTAAAAATAAAGAAGCAGTTTGGCTGTAAGTGGTTTCTAATAGTAGTTAGTTGTTCTTTGATATATTGAAACAGGAAAGTTCGTTGCGTATTTTTTTGTAGGTTTAAACGTTCAATTTGTAAGATCTTAAATTTGTAAGATGTTTTTTAACGTTAAAATCGTCTTTTTTAACGTTTTTTAAGATTAATTTGCTGATCCTCACTTGCGTAATTGAAAAAATATTCGCACATTTGTAATACCTCAAAGCTACAGAAAATAACTTAACTATTTTAACAATAGTTATGTCGATCGGGACAGAAGTTGAATCAACTTATTTCTTTATTGATTTTTTGGAAAAGGATGAGTTAAAAATATTTCGGAAGTTTCGAAAAGCTTATTAAAATAAAACAAATGCAAGAATTTTTTAAAATAGCAAGTAAATCACAGATGAATAAATCCCTACAGATGAACAAGATGTTTAACGTCGCACGTATTTGTGTACGCGTCTGTTGATACTAAAAGTATATATAAGTTGTAAAAAACTTAAACCCTTTTGGTATTCCGATCCAAAAGGGTTTTTTTATTCCATTTGGCTGGCATAACAAAAAATTAAACAAACAATAAAGATTATAAAACGCAAACTAACATAAACTTAAATATCATGAGCAAATTAAACTACATAACAAAAACGTTTTCTACATTGAAAAACTTGAGAGCTAAAAGAAACAATCCGCCGCCAACAACAAATGAATTGGTACATCCAAGATTTGGAATCACAGAGGCTGATAAAATAGCAGAGAAAAAAGAACCAAATTCATTATTGTTTTTGATGTATTCAAAAGAGAATGAAACACTTTTTATCTAAATCAAAAAGTATCATAAAATAGGGTAATACCTGCTTAATTTTACTGGGCAAATTGTTCGGTAATTTTTTGCGTATAATAGTTTTTGTTTGAATTATGTTTAAGAAATTGAGGAATCAGTTTCGATAAAATTTGTTTGTTTAAGAAATTAGTAGTTAATTTGCACCTTTAAGTTCAAACACGTATTGAAATGTTATAAAGAAAGGACGAGGGATTAGACCCGATGAATCCTTAGCAACCCTTCGTTAAATCGAAGAAGGTGCTGCATTCTACCACGCCCAAACGTGGAAAGATAACAACAAGAATTTTCTAGTTTCACTCTAGTACTTTCTTTCTAATATTTCCACATACAAATCAAAATTAAAAAGATTTGAAATTGGAAAATATACCAAGTCCCATTATAATTCACGAATTCATCACAGAAAGTGGTGCATCATATCATTCATTACCATTAAGTTTTACGCTTTCCGGTTTGCCATTGCATAGCGCGCCTATTGTTTTGGTCAATCACGCTTTAACAGGAAATGCTCAGGTGACCGGTAAAAATGGCTGGTGGAATGACTTAATTGGCGACGAGAAAACAATCGATACCCAGCGATATACCATATTAGCATTTGACGTTCCCGGAAACGGAAACGATTCTTTTATAATAGAAAATTATCAGGACTTTACCGCAAGAGATATTGCCCGAATTTTTATAAAAGGACTTGAAGCTTTAAAAATTGATCAGGTTTATGCTATTATTGGTGGTTCTGTTGGCGGAGGAATCGCCTGGGAAATTCTCGCATTAGAGCCCAACATAACACAAAATTTAATCCCAATTGCGACCGACTGGAAATCGACCGACTGGATGATTGCTAATTGCTACCTGCAAGAGCAAATCCTGAATAATTCTTCGCGACCAATAGAAGATGCCAGAATTCATGCCATGTTGTGTTACCGCTCTCCTGAATCATTCAAAGAAAAATTTCAGCGTACGATCAACAACGACCTTTCGGTTTTTAATATCGAAAGCTGGTTGGCACATCACGGAGAAAAACTACAAAAAAGATATCAATTGGCATCATATAAATTGATGAACCAATTACTCAAAACCATAGATATAACCAGAAATAGTGACGATTTTGATACTTTATTGTCCAGAACAAATGCAGCGATTCACATCATCGGAATCAACTCTGATTTGTTTTTTACGCCAAAAGAAAATCGGGACACTTTTCAGGAATTAAAGAAGTTCAAAAACAATGTTTTTTACAGCGAAATAGATTCGGTTCACGGACATGACGCTTTTTTAATCGAGTACAAACAATTAGATCATTTACTTGCCGATATTTTTAAGGCAGAAACAATAGAAAAATAAAATGAAAATATTAAAATTTGGAGGCAAATCGTTATCAAACGGAGAAGGACTTAACAAAGTAGTTTCAATCATTTCTGATAAAGTAAATCAAGGAGAACAAATTGCAGTTGTAGTTTCGGCCCGCGGAAATGCTACAGATGAATTAGAATATATTTTAAAACTTGCTGCCAAAAACGGGAATTACAAACCATTATTCGAGAATTTTAAAGCGTATCAAATCTCAGATTATCCACAAGTTGATTTGTCTGAAGAATTTATTGTTTTAGAAAAACTTTTTGAAGGTGTAAGCTTAATTGGAGATTACAGCAACAAAATCAAAGATCAGATTTTGTCCAAAGGCGAATTGCTTTCGGCTAAATTATTGACCGCTATTTTAAAAGAAAAAGGAATTCCGGCTAATTTTGTCGATTCGAGAGAATTGCTAAAAACAGATTCTAAATTTGGTGATGCGCAGCCTCTGGAGCAGCTTTCTAAGAAAAATGTGGTCAATTATTTTAAAGAACACAACGGTTCAACCGTAAATATCGTAACCGGTTTTATTGGTTCAAATAATAATAATGATACTACCACTTTAGGAAGAAATGGAAGTAATTATACCGCATCGTTAATCGCGAATTATTTAAATGCCGAAGAACTTCAAAATTTTACCCACGTGGACGGAATTTACACCGCAAATCCTGATTTGGTTGCGGATGCTAAAAAAATCGAATTTTTGTCTTTTAATGAAGCAAACGAATTGGCTAATTTTGGAGCAACAATCCTTCATGCCAAAACAATAATTCCTTTATTAGAAAAAAATATTCCGCTTCGTATTTTAAATACATTCAATCACGAAAACCGTGGTACTTTAATCACTTCAGATTCTGCCAAAGAAGGAATCAAAACACTTTCAGTTTTAGAAAATTTATCATTGGTAAATCTTGAAGGGCGCGGATTATTAGGAAAAGCAGGCGTTGATGCCCGAATTTTCAAGGTAATGGGCGATCACAATATCAGTGTAAGTATTATTTCGCAAGGTTCTTCAGAAAGAGGAATTGGATTGGTTGTGGCTACAGATAAAGCAACAACAGCCATGATCGAATTAGAGAAAGAGTTCGAAAACGACTTTTATTCTAAAGATGTCAACCAAATTACGGTAACAGATAATGTTTCGGTTATTTCGATTATTGGTCAGGATTTAAGCACATTCCATAAACCGTACACCGCTTTAATCAAAAATAAAATAGTTCCAATTTTGTTTAATAACACTGTTACGGGTAAAAACGTGAGCTTGGTGGTTAAAAAATCAGAACTGAATAAAGCGTTAAACGTAATTCACGGAGAGATTTTTGGAGTTTCTAAGAAAATCAACATTGCTATTTTTGGCCACGGATTGGTAGGTGGAACTTTGATCAACCAGATTTTAGAATCTGCTGCGGCAATCGAAAAACGTAAAGACATTAAGCTGAATGTTTTTGCTATTGCGAATTCTAAAAAGTTACTTTTAAACAAAAACGGTGTAACTTCAAACTGGAAAAATGATATTCAGAAAGATGGTTTAGAATATACCATCAATGATGTAATCGCTTATGCGAACCAGTATCATTTAGAAAACTTAATTGCAATTGATAATACAGCAAGTGCCTCTTTCGTAGAAAATTATATTCCATTGATCGAGAGTAGTTTCGACCTGATCTCATCAAACAAAGTGGCCAATACATTAAGTTACGGTTTTTATAAAGAACTGAGAAGATCTTTAGCAGAAAATCAAAAAAATTATTTGTATGAAACCAATGTTGGTGCCGGTTTACCATTAATTGATACCATAAAATTATTGCACCTTTCGGGTGAAAATATCACGAAGATAAAAGGAGTTTTCTCCGGAACATTGAGTTATTTATTTAATAATTTCTCTGCAAAAGACGCTCCGTTTAGTGAAATCCTCCAAGAAGCAATTGATAACGGATATACAGAACCGGATCCGCGTGAGGATTTATGCGGAAATGATGTGGGAAGAAAATTATTGATCCTGGCAAGAGAATTAGATCTTCAGAATGAGTTTGAAGAAATTTCTATTCAGAATTTAATTCCGGAACATTTACGTGACGGCAATGTATCTGATTTCTTAACCAAACTAAAAGAATTCGACCCAATCTACGAGAAAATAAAAGCCGATCAAAAGCCAAATCACGTATTAAGATACATTGGTGAATTGTCTGGAGATCTGCAAAATGATAAAGGAATTCTCGAAGTAAAATTAGTTTCCGTTCCTTCTGATACTGCCTTAGGCGGATTAAAAGGATCTGATTCTTTCTTCGAAATATATACAGAATCTTACGGAGATCGTCCAATCGTTATTCAGGGAGCCGGTGCAGGTTCTGCGGTAACAGCAAGAGGAGTTTTTGGAGATATTTTGAGATTATCAGATAAAGGGTAATTGATTTTAGATTATAGAGTTCAGATTTTAGATTGTTGAACTTGAGCAAAAAAACAAAAAAAATAACAACACAATGAAAGTAACCTTAAACAGAGTAAACGACGCGTTTCATTTTAAACTAAAAAATGAACGTGGTCATGTAGTTGACGTTGACAGTAGAGCCGAATTTGGCGGAAGCGATTTAGGTGCAAGTCCAATGGAATTAGTATTAATGGGAGTTGCAGGATGCAGCGCTATTGATGCAATTTCGATATTAAAGAAACAACGTCAGGAAATAACTTCTTTTAGCGCTGAGGTTGAAGGAGAGCGTGTAAAAGTGGGAGAAGCAACACCATTTAAAGAAATCAATGTGGTTTTTTATTTAGAAGGTAATATTGATCCTGAAAAAGCGAAACGTGCTGCACAGCTTTCTTTCGAGAAATATTGTTCAGTTTCTAAAACAATAGAACCAACAGCTACAATAAAGCACAAAGTTGTTTTAAACAACGAGGAATTATAGGATTAGATAATTAGTTAATTGGATAATTTTCAATCTTACTTATTACATCGCAAACAGTTGCATCAATTTCTTAGTGAATCTCTGAGTTTTTTGTGGGTGTTTGTGAAATTTAAAATAAAAGAATTAGTGCCAATTGGTGCAATTCGTGTTAAACAAAAAAAAATGAACGAACAAGAATTTGGGTTTGAAACCCAGGCCATACGTACACATCTTGAAAAAACACAATTTCAGGAACATTCTACTCCCTTGTATTTATCATCAAGTTTTGTATTTGAGGATGCAGAGGATATGAGAGCATCTTTCACTGAAGAAAAAGTACGTAATATCTACTCCCGTTTTAGTAACCCAAATACAACCGAATTTGTAGATAAGGTTTGTGCTATGGAAGGCGCTGAAGCAGGTTATGCTTTTGCAACCGGAATGGCTGCAATATATTCGACTTTTGCAGCATTGCTGGAATCAGGTGATCATATTGTTTCTGCAGGAAGTGTTTTCGGGTCGACTCACGCGTTGTTTATGACTTATTTTCCAAAATGGAATATTGAAACAACTTATTTTGACATTAATAAACCGGAAACAATAGAGAGTTTTATTAAACCAAATACTAAAATTTTATACGCTGAAACACCTACAAATCCGGGTGTAGATGTGGTAGATTTAGAATTGTTAGGTGCAATTGCCAAAAAACACAATTTGATCTTAATTATCGACAACTGTTTTGCGACACCATACATTCAGCAGCCTATTAAATTTGGTGCACATTTGGTAATTCACTCAGCAACAAAATTAATAGACGGACAAGGTCGCGTTTTAGGAGGAGTTGCGGTTGGAGAAGCTGAATTGATTCGTAAAATATACTTGTTTTCAAGAAATACAGGACCGGCGATGTCACCATTTAATGCGTGGGTTTTGTCAAAAAGTTTAGAAACTTTGGCCGTTCGTGTAGATAAGCATTGCGAAAATGCTTTAAAAGTAGCGGAATTTTTAGAAAGTCATCCAAATGTAAATAGCGTAAAATATCCGTTCTTAAAATCGCATCCAAAGTATGAAATTGCCAAAAAACAGATGCTTTTAGGTGGTAATATAATTGCCATTGAAATTAAAGGCGGTCTTGAAGCAGGAAGAAAATTCCTGGATAAAATTAAATTATGTTCGCTTTCGGCCAATATTGGAGACGTAAAAACTATTGTAACGCACCCGGCATCAACAACACACAGTAAATTATCTGTTGAAGAAAAATTGGCTGTTGGAATTACAGAAGGTTTAGTGCGTGTTTCTGTAGGTCTGGAAACCGTAAAAGATATTATTGCCGATTTAGATCAGGCACTTTCTTAAATATTTTTAGATTTATGACTTTAGATATTAGATTTTCAAAATTTAATATCTAAAGTCTCATCTTTCTTATATATGGCCAAACCAAGATTGCTCATTTTATCTGATTTATTTGGAGGAAAAAATCCGGAATGGGTAAAAATCTACATGAATCTATTACAATCTAAATTTGAGATTAAGTATTACGATGTAACTGAACTGGCAAATATTGATTCTGATAATTTTATTGAAAGTGATATTCATAATCAATTTGTTAATGGAGGAATTGATAAAGCAGTTCAAAACCTGATTCAATTAGAAACCGGAAAAATAGTGGTATTAGGGTTTAGTATTGGAGGCACAATTGCCTGGAGAGCCTCTTTAAAAGGGCTGAACATTACGCATTTATTTGCCGTTTCATCAACAAGACTGCGATACGAAACAAAAGCTCCAAATAGTATTGTCAAATTATATTTTGGAGAAAAAGATCTTCATAAACCAAACTCAAAATGGTTTTTGAATTTTAATTTAGAAAGTGAAATTCTTTTAAATCAAGATCATCAATTGTATTTAATTGAAAATAATGTACTCCTCATTTGTGATGATATTCTGAAAACTTTACTGTAATAATGATTTTTGATTGTAAATGGGATACAGTTGAAAATCATTTTTTATTTAAACCATACTAATTTAGTAGAACTTACTTTTTCATTGTGTTATTTTTCTCATTCAAAAAGCGTATTTTTGTTGCAGAAAAATATGCAGTTTGTTATTTTTAGACATAAATCTAAAATCAACATTCTACAATCTAAATTTATTTAAGTGCTTTCAAAGAAAACAAAATACGGCATTAAGGCTTTAACTTATTTGGCTAGACGTGAAAATAATGAACCTGTACAGATTGCCGAAATTGCTAAAAGTGAACATATTTCGATTAAATTCTTAGAAAGTATATTATTACTGCTTAGAAATTCTGGTTTTCTTGGAGCCAAGAAAGGAAAAGGAGGAGGGTATTATCTGATAAAAGATCCAAAAGATATCAGTATGGCCAAAGTATACCGTATTCTCGAAGGCCCAATTGCATTATTGCCTTGTGCAAGTCATAATTTTTATGAAAGATGCGATGATTGCGACGATGAAACTACTTGTGCTGCAAGACGTTTAATGATGGAAGTTCGTGATAATACACTTAAAATATTAGAAAGTAATTCTCTGGCAGATATCGCATTTTAATTTTAAACCATATAAGTTATATAAGTTCATTTTAGACTTTACCGTATAATTTAAAATGGACTTATATAACTTACATATGGCAAAAAACTGTTTTAAAAAATCAATTTGTACCCGGCTAAGAAAAGCATTACAGCAATAGCATTTCTAAGAAATAGATCGGGAACTTTTCCGCTTAACATACTTCCAATGAAAATTCCCGGAAGCGATCCTAATAATAATTGGCCCAATAAAATTAAATCTAAATTTCCCATTGAGGCGTGCCCAATTCCGGCAACAAGAGTTAACGGAACGGCATGAGCAATTTCGGTTCCTACTAAACGAGGCGTTGGTAAAAGCGGATATAAGAAAAACAGTGTAACCGTGCCTAAAGCGCCGGCACCAATAGATGTTAAGGTTACGGTTGCTCCCAATAAAACCCCAATTCCAATAGTCAGCATGTTTTGTGTATGGCTTTCGCTGTGAAATTTATCTCCCGCATGCTTTTGAGAATATACCAATAGTTTCTTTTTGAATAGAATTGCAATTGAAGTAAAAAGCAACGCCCACCCTAAACTGTATTTTATAACCGCATTTATAGTTGAGATGTCGGTTTTAATACTATTCAGTATCCATAAAGTCAATAAAGCTGCAGGCACACTTCCTAAAGTAAGCCAGCCTGTAATTTTCCAGTTGATGTTTCCTTTTTTATGGTGTACAAATACGCCACCCATTTTGGTAAAAGCAGCATATAATAAATCGGTGCCGACTGCTGTTGTTGGGGAAATTCCAAAATACAATAAAATGGGAGTCATTAAAGAACCACCTCCAACACCTGTTAACCCAACCACAAAACCAACTACTAAACCGGCAATTACGAGACCTATCTGAAAATCCATGTATAAAAATTTGCTGTAAAAATAAGAACAATTTTATAATAATCCGATGGATTTGGTAGACTTTAAAATGCTATATTTGCAAATGAATATCTTTAATGTTTTATTTAGTTGTATTACAGTACTATACAGTTTTTAACTTAAAAAGCAAATTTGTTATATTTTTTAAAGTTACCGCTTGCTTAATCAAAAGAGGATTAGAGTTGTAAAAAAATTAAATAATGTTTTGATATTTAGAAATAAGTACTAATTTTGCATAGTAATCTATTAACCCGATAGGGTAATAGATTTAGCAGTCCAAAAACAAGCCAGTAATATGGAAAAAGAATTAAAAATTAATAGTTATGATGTTAGATCTGATGCATCAATAAAAGAGAAACTATGGGTAGTAATCCCTGTTGTTTTATTAGTAGGTTTATTATCTACATTGATTTATAATCACTATGCCGATTTTTCGGTAGAGGGTTTTGTTTCAGGATTTAATGAAGAGTTTTTAGTATTTTTTGCCATTGGCGTTTTTGCTCAGTTAGTAGATGGAACACTGGGAATGGGTTACGGAGCGACTTCAACTTCATTTTTATTAGCTTATGGAGTTCCGCCTGTAATTAGCAGTACAGGAGTTCACGTTGCAGAAATGTTTACAACAGGAGCATCGGCGATTTCGCATCATAAATTCGGAAATATCAATAAAAAACTGGTAAAACATTTGTTGATTCCGGGAGTATTAGGCTCGATTGCAGGGGCTTATTTGTTGTCAGACGTAATTAATGGCGATATTATAAAACCATTTATCGCAGTTTATATGATTGTTTTGGCTGTTATGATTATTAAAAAGGCATTGGCAAAAACGATTGTTAAAAAGAAAACTACAAAATTAGGAATACTAGCCACTTTTGGAGGTTTTATGGATGCTGTTGGCGGCGGCGGATGGGGGCCAATTGTAACGTCTACATTATTAGGACGCGGCAGAAACCCGAGGTATACGATAGGTTCTGTAAATGCTGCTGAGTTTGCGATTTCATTCGCTAGCGGAATTACTTTCATGCTTTTTGGCGGAATTCACGGTTGGCAGGTTATTTTTGGTTTAATTATAGGAGGCGTAATCGCAGCACCAATTGGAGCGTATTTGGTGAATAAAATCAAAAGAAAACCTATGATGGTTGCGGTTGGAATTTTAATTATATTATTGAGTTTAAAAACATTATCTAAATTATTGTAATAAGTTTTTTAGAAGGGAAAGAAAGAGATTATGAGTGCGACGATTATACAATCATTATTAGATAAAACAAAAGATTTTTCGCTGGAAGAAACACTGGTTTATTTAGCAAATGAATATCCGGGAAAAGTAATTTTCTCGACTTCTTTTGGTCAGGAAGATCAGGTGATTACAGATTTTATTGCAAAAAGCAATCAGGATATTACCATTTTTACCCTGGATACGGGAAGATTATTTCAGGAAACTTATGATGTTTTTCACAAGACATTAAAGAAATACAAAAAGCAAATAGAAGTTTACTTTCCGGAAGCAGCATCAGTCGAAAATCTATTGCAGCAAAAAGGACCAAACAGCTTCTATGACTCTGTAGAAAACAGAAAAGAATGCTGTTTTATACGTAAAGTAGTTCCTTTACGAAAAGCTTTGGCAGGGAATTCAGTCTGGATTACGGGTTTAAGAGCCGAGCAATCTGAAAACAGAAACGACTTACAATTGTTTGAATACGATGGAGGTTTCGAAATCATAAAGTTTAATCCGTTATTAAAATGGACTTTAGAAGAAGTTGAAACTTACCTTTCAGAAAATAATGTTCCTCAAAATGCCTTGCACAAACAAGGCTTCGTAAGCATAGGATGTGCGCCATGCACAAGAGCGATTTTTCCTGGTGAAGATATAAGAGCCGGAAGATGGTGGTGGGAATCAAGCCATAAAGAGTGTGGTTTGCATAGTGCGAAGAAAGAGTAAAGAAGCGAGAGAATAGAATCAAGAAGAAAGAGTTTCTGGATCAACCTGATGGAGAGATGATAATAGCAAAGGTTGAAATCCTTTGAAAAAGACAAAAACAAAAAACACAGAATAACGATAGTTTTATAGGTTTTAGATTAAACTCACAACGATCTAAAACTAAAAAAAACTGTCAAGCATTAAACAAAATATCAAATGAGTTCAAGTTCAGTATTAAAAACAAACGCTTTAGAGAGTGAAGCGATATACATTTTCAGAGAAGTAATTTCACAATTTGACAAACCTGTTTTACTTTTTTCTGGAGGAAAAGATTCTATAACATTAGTGCGTTTGGCACAAAAAGCATTTTTTCCTGCAAAGATTCCGTTTCCTCTTTTGCACGTTGATACAGGACACAATTTTCCTGAAACCATTGCTTTTAGAGATAAATTAGTAGAAGAATTAGGATTAGAATTAATCGTTCGTAATGTTCAGGATGCTATTGATGAAGGAAAAGTGGTTGAAGAAACCGGAAAATATTCCAGCAGAAACAGCTTACAGACTATCACGCTTTTAGATGCTATCGAAGAATTTAAGTTTGATGCTTGTATAGGTGGTGCGCGTCGTGATGAAGAAAAAGCAAGAGCAAAAGAGCGTATTTTTTCAGTTCGTGATGATTTCGGTCAATGGGATGAAAAAAATCAACGTCCTGAGTTATTTGATATTTTGAACGGAAAAATAGAAAATGGTCAAAACGTTCGTGTTTTCCCAATTTCAAACTGGACAGAATTAGATGTTTGGAGTTATATCGAAAAAGAACATATCGAAATCCCGTCTATCTATTTTTCGCATAAAAGAAAAGTTTTTTTGAGAGACGGTTTAATCTGGTCGCATTCTCCTTATGTGTATCAGGAAGAAGACGAACAAATCGAAGAACGAATTGTTCGTTTCAGAACCGTTGGAGATATGAGTTGTACTGCTGCCGTTGAATCTTATGCTGCAACAATCGAGGAAGTTGTGGGAGAAATCAGAGAATCGACTATTTCTGAAAGAGGAGCCAGAATCGATGACAAACGCTCTGAAGCCGCAATGGAAAAAAGAAAGCAGCAAGGATACTTTTAATTCAATTAAAAATTGAGAATTAAAAATTAAAAGTCAGAATCAAAAAAACAAAAACATACAGATTTAAGTTTCGAGAGAACATGAAACTTTAAACCTGAAACAATATATAAGATGGAAGTTTTAAAAATAGCAACAGCAGGAAGTGTAGATGACGGAAAAAGTACTTTGATCGGGAGATTATTGTACGATACAAAATCATTGACTACAGATAAAATTGAAGCAATCGAAAAAAGCAGTAAACAAAAAGGATATGATTATCTTGATTTTTCGTTGGCAACTGACGGATTAGTAGCAGAAAGAGAGCAAGGAATCACGATTGATGTGGCACATATTTATTTTTCGACTGCAAAGAAAAGTTACATTATTGCTGATACTCCGGGGCACGTAGAATATACCAGAAACATGGTGACAGGAGCTTCGACTTCTCAGGTTTCTATTATATTAATTGATGCCAGAAAAGGAGTAATCGAGCAAACGTATCGCCACTTTTTTATCAATAATTTATTGAGAGTAAAGGAAGTAATCGTTGCGATTAACAAAATGGATTTAGTAGATTATTCTGAAGAAGTATACAATAAAATCAAAGCCGATTTTCAGGCATTAAATGCTAAAAGTACTTTCAAAGAACAAAACGTAAGCTACATTCCGTTAAGCGCAATCAACGGAGGAAACGTAGTAGATCAATCTAAAGATATGCCTTGGTATACTGGTCAAACTGTTTTAGAACATTTAGAAGGATTAGACTCCTCGGATGTTTTCGAAACAGGAAAAGCACGTTTCCCGGTTCAGACTGTGATTCGCCCGAAAACAGAAGAATATCATGATTTTAGAGGTTATGCCGGAAAATTATACGGAAACTCCATTAAAGTTGGAGATGCTGTAACAGTTTTACCTTCTTTAACTGAATCTAAAGTATCAAAAATTCACTTTTTCGATAAACAATACGATGAAGCCGTTGCAGGATCTTCGATTACAATCGAATTAGAAAACGACATCAATGTTACAAGAGGAGATATGATTGTAAAATCAGCTGAGCTTCCAAAAATTGAAAAAGAAATCACAACAACAGTTTGCTGGATGGACAGTAAAAAACTGGTTGCAGGAACAAAATATATCGTACAGCACAATACCAATTCGGTTTTGGCAAAAGTAGAAAGCATCAAAAATACCATCTCAACAGATTATTCAGGAACAAAAGAAGCTTCGCAACTAGCCATAAACGAAATAGGAGAAGTTAGCATCAAATTAAGTAAACCATTATATTTCGATGCTTACAACGATAATAAATCAAACGGAGCTTTTATCTTAATTGATACAGCAACCAATACCACCGCTGGAGTTGGATTTATTAGATAAAATGCAATAGACTTAAGTCTTGAGCACAAAATAAGAAAGTTAAAGTTAGCTATTAGCTAAAAGCCAAAAGCAAAAGAAAATGGAAAGTTTTAGAACAGAAATAGAAAATCCGATTGTTCAGAAAGAGATCATCGATTTAGAAAAAAAGATTCATTTATTCCGTGGAGGAAAAATTGATGATGAGCGTTTTCGTAGTCTTCGTTTAGCGCGAGGAATTTACGGACAACGTCAGGAAGGCGTTCAAATGATTCGTATTAAACTACCTTACGGTAAAGTAACCAGCGAACAATTGGTGCGTATTACTAAAGTTTCTGATGAATATTCTACAGGGCGTTTGCACATTACAACACGTCAGGACATTCAGATTCACTACGTAAGTTTAGACAGAACTCCTGAGCTTTGGGCAAATCTTGCAAAAGACGATGTAACCTTGCGTGAAGCTTGTGGTAACACCGTTAGAAATATTACAGCAAGCGAATTGGCAGGTGTAGATGTAAACGAACCATTTGATGTTTCGCCTTATGCACATGCTTTGTTTCAATACTTATTAAGAAACCCAATTTGTCAGGAAATGGGACGTAAATTCAAGATTTCGTTCTCATCATCTGATGAAGATACTGCTTTGAGTTATTTGCACGATTTAGGATTTATTCCAAAAATTGTAGATGGCGTTCGTGGATTCAAAATCATGTTAGGCGGAGGTTTAGGATCTCAGCCGGCACATGCTGAATTGCTAACAGAATTTGTGCCTGCAAACCAAATCATTCCAACAGCCGAAGGCGTGATCCGTATTTTTGACCGATACGGTGAACGTGCCAAAAGAATGAAAGCGCGTATGAAATTTTTAATCAAAGAAATTGGGAAAGATGTTTTCCTGGATTTGGTTGAAAAAGAGAAAAAAGCAATCGCTTTTGAAACCTACGAAATTGACACAACCGCTTTTGATGCAACAATTCCCGAACCATTATTAACTGCGCCTTCGGTAACTATTGAAGATGCTGCAGCTTATGAAAAGTGGAAAAAATCGAATGTAATTGCCCAAAAACAAGCAGGTTATTATGCTATCGGAATCAAAGTTTTATTAGGGGATTTTTATACTGATAAAGCCCGATTATTAGCCGATTTAATCAAAAATTACGCAGCAAACGAATTACGTTTTTCATTGCGTCAAAATATTGTAATACGTCACGTAAAAGAGGAAAATTTGCCTTTCTTTTATCAGGAATTAGCTAAATTAAATTTTGTTGATTTAGGATATAATTCTACAGCAGATATTACGGCATGTCCCGGTACAGATACTTGTAATTTGGGGATTGCAAGTAGTACCGGAATTGCAGAAGAATTAGAAAAAGTATTAAATGCAGAATATCCGCAATACTTAAATAACCGCGAAATTGAGATTAAAATTTCGGGTTGTATGAATGCTTGTGGGCAGCATAATATGTCAGCAATTGGTTTTCAGGGAATGTCGATCAATTCAGGTAAATTAGTAGCTCCGGCATTACAGGTTTTATTAGGCGGAGGAAGATTAGGAAACGGATCAGGACGTTTTGCTGATAAAGTAATCAAAATTCCAAGCCGCAGAGGCCCGGATGCTTTGCGTACCATCTTAAATGATTTTGACAAAAATGCAAACGGAGAAAAATTCCTGAATTATTACGATCTAAAAGGAGAGAAATATTTCTATGAAATTTTAAAACCTTTCGCAGATGTAACGAATTTAACCGAAGCGGATTTCGTAGACTGGGGTAACGCAGATAACTACGTAAAAGCAGTTGGAGTTGGAGAATGTGCCGGCGTTGTAATTGACTTAGTTGCTACTTTATTATTAGAAGCAAAAGACAAATTGACTTTTGCACAGGAATCTTTCGACGAAGGAAAATGGTCAGATGCAATTTATCATGCCTACGCAGGATTTGTAAATGGTGCAAAAGCATTGTTACTTTCAGAAAACGAAAAAACAAATAATCACGCCGGAATTGTTGATTTATTTGATACTGTTTTCATTGCAACGGATAAAATTCAATTGGCAACAACATTCAAAGAATTAGTATACCAAATCAATCAAAATGAACCTACGGAAACTTTTGCAAAAGCATATATCCAACAAGGAATTTCATTTTTTGATACCATAGAAAAATACAGAGCTCAAGAATTAGCAAATGCATAATACCATAAAACCCAAAGTAACTTTAGTAGGTGCAGGTCCCGGAGATCCGGATTTGCTTACGCTAAAAGCCGTAAAAGCCCTTGCTGAAGCGAATGTGGTTTTGTACGATGCATTGGCCAATGAAGAAATATTAGTACACGCTCCTAAAAATGCCATCAAAATTTTTGTTGGGAAAAAAATAGGAAATCACGCTTATACACAAGATCAAATCAATCAGTTGATTGTAGATAATGCATTGACTTACGGAAATGTAGTACGTTTAAAAGGTGGAGACCCATTTATTTTTGGGCGTGGAAGCGAAGAAATAGAATTTATCGAAAGTTTCGGAATCCCAACAGTTGTAATTCCGGGAATATCTTCGGTAGTGGCAGTTCCGGCAAGTCAGGGAATTTCTATTACCAAAAGAGGAGTTTCAGAAAGTTTTTGGGCCATTACAGGAACAACTTCTGACAGAAAATTATCTTCAGATGTGGCTTTGGCAGCGCAATCATCTGCAACAGTAGTTATCCTGATGGGAATGCACAAATTGCCTCAAATTATCGATTTGTTTCAAAAAGAAGAAAAAGGAGATTTACCCGTAGCAATCATTCAAAACGGAACAACTTCTGATGAAAAAGTAGGCGTTGGAACAGTAGATTCGATTTTAGATATTGTAAAAGAAAAACAATTAAGTTCTCCGGCGATTATTGTTTTAGGAGAAGTAGTGCGCGAAAGCAATAAGCTAAAAGGATTTTACGAAGAATTTCTATCAAAAGAAATCGTTCGATAAATTCAAAAGGAATAACATAGCTTCAGGTTCAACCTGATGTAACCGAAGTAAACGTTGGAGAATAAAGTTTCGAAGGAACGATTTATATTGTAGCGTCGTCCCGAGGCTTCGGGATTAACCCGATGTACGGATGCGAATAATGGAGGAGATCAACCCGATGTTGTCAAGGAAGCGTCGTATTTTAATTCGATGTTTTTAAGAATAAATCATCTAATTTTGATTGGATGAAAATAAATTAAAATGGAACAGAATGAATTATATCCAATATTCCTAAAATTACACAATCTAAATGTTCTGATTGTAGGTGGAGGAAATGTAGGATTAGAAAAACTCTCTTTTTTACTAAAGTCGAGTCCTAATGCAAATGTTGAGGTTGTTGCGCCAAATTTTCATTTAGAAATTAAAATTTTAGCAGATAAACATCCTTCAATTACATTGACAAAATCGAAGTTTAAAAAGAAGATGCTCAAAAAGCGTCATATGGTAATCGCTTGTACTGATGATTTAAAAGTCAATAAAAAGGTATATGATTTATCCCGAAAGCGTTATTTGATTTGCAATATTGCCGATACACCGGATTTATGTGATTATTATTTGGGGGGAATTGTAACGAAAGGAAATGTAAAAATTGCTATTTCTACCAACGGAAAATCTCCAACAACTGCCAAAAGGCTGCGGGAGTTTTTTGAAGAAGTGATTCCTGACGATATTAATAAAATGGTCGAAAACCTCAATGAATACAGGAAAACACTGAAAGGTAATTTTGAAGATAAGGTTAAAAGAATGAATGAGATAACGGATTCATTAAAAAATAAAGAGTAAAAAATTTCACAAAGAAATCAATGACAAAAATCATTGGCAGTCGAATAAATTATTCGTTTCTTTGTATTATTAAGAATGATTATAAACAACACCATAATGATTAAAACAGATATACTTATAATTGGAGCAGGCCCAACAGGTTTATTTGCCGTTTTCGAGGCAGGATTATTAAAATTAAAATGTCATATATTAGATGCTTTGCCACAAGCCGGAGGACAACTTTCAGAATTGTATCCTAAAAAACCTATTTATGATATTCCTGGTTTTCCGGAAGTTTTAGCAGGAGATTTAATTGATAACCTACAAGAGCAAATTAAACAATTTGAGCCAGGTTATACATTAGGAGAACGAGCAGAAACAATCGATAAACAAGAAGACGGAAGTTTCATCGTAACATCCAATAAAGGAACCAAATTTCACGCACCGGTTATTGCTATTGCAGGAGGTTTAGGAAGTTTTGAACCTCGCAAGCCACTTATAGAAGATATCGAGTTTTATGAAGATAAAGGAGTAAAATACTTCATCAAAAATCCGGAGAAATTCAGAGATAAAAGAGTTGTAATTGCAGGAGGAGGAGATTCAGCATTAGACTGGAGTATCTTCCTGGCAAATGTAGCTTCAGAAGTAACTTTAATTCACCGTAGAAACGAATTTAGAGGAGCTCTTGATTCTGTTGAAAAAGTACAGGAATTAAAAACAGCCGGAAAAATTAAATTAATTACTCCGGCAGAAGTAATCGGAATCAATGGTGCTGAGCACGTTGAATCATTAGATATCGAAGAAAACGGTGCACACCGTAAAATCGAAACAGATTATTTTATTCCTCTTTTTGGATTAACTCCTAAATTAGGTCCAATTGGTGACTGGGGACTAGAGATTGAGAAAAATGCGATTAAAGTAAATAATGCATTAGATTACCAAACTAATATTCCTGGAATCTTCGCTATTGGAGACGTTAATACTTATCCGGGAAAATTAAAATTGATTCTTTGCGGTTTTCACGAAGCAACCTTAATGTGTCAGGCAGCATATCAGATTATCAATCCAGGTAAAAAATATGTTCTTAAATATACAACAGTTTCTGGTGTAGACGGTTTCGACGGAACCCGTAAAGAAGCTCCAAAAGCGGTTGTTAAGGCAATAGTTTAGTCTGAGGAGGTTCTAAGTTGCTAAGCGACTAAGTTTCTAAGATTTTTATATATAAGGCTCAAACTTGTAATATAGTTTGAGCTTTTTTTATTTGTATCTTTGTAATATATAAATTTTGAGTATCATGAATTTAGAAGCTAGAAAATATCAATTTATTCAACAATTGGTTAAGGTAGAAGATGAGCGTGTTTTAGAAAAATTGGAATTGATTCTGAAAGCAAATCAAAGCGATTGGTTTGATGAGTTATCGGAATCGGAGAAAACTGAAATTCAAATTGGACTAGATCAGGCTGAAAAGGGTGAATTTATAAGTCACGAAGATGTTATGAAAAGATTTTCTAAATGGCACTAAAATTTATATGGACAGCGCAAGCTGTTAAAGGTTTTAATAAAGTTATTGATTATTTGGAAGCAAAATGGACGATAAAGGAAATTTTAAACTTAGAGAATAAAATTCAACAAGTTATTAATCAAATTAGTCTTAATCCAGAACAATTTCCAAAATCTATAAAAAGCGAATCTTTGTATAAAGCAATTGTAGATAAAAACAATTATTTGATTTATAGAATAAATAAAGAATCCAATATTATTGAGATTATAAATTTTAGAGGAACAAAACAAAAGCCTAAACACTAAAGTTGAATTCTAGATTTAGAATCTTAGCAACTCAGAACCTAAGAACCTTTAAAAATTATGGCTTTTAGCGAAGATAACGCACAAAGAATAAGAGCCTTCCTCCAATATAAAGAAGTAGATTTTTTTGAAAAGAAAATGTTTGGAGGTCTTGTATTTATGGTAGATAATAAATTGTGTTGCGGAACACGCGTTGATAAACAAATTGGCGAAAATCTCTTACTCTGCAGAATCGATGATAAAGCGTATACAAATGCAATAGAAAGAGACAACGTATTACCAATGCCTAATGCCGAAAGACCAATGAAAAACTACGTTTTTGTAACAGAAGCCGGTTGGCAAAAAAGTCAGGATCTCGCATTTTGGTTAGAGCTTTGCTTAGCATTTAATCCCATTGCAAAAGCAAGTAAGAAAAAATAATAGCCTAATATTTATAATGTGAGCAGGTCCAATAGGGATTTTACGTTTATAGGATTAATAATATGTATGGCAAGAATCCCGTCCGGGTGACATATCGCTATTGTGGCAATAATATATCGCTCCGCTGGAGCTTAACCGCATGGCGAATTATAAGCTATAAATATTACGCTTCTCCGAAGCTTTTTATAGATGTAAAGCTTAATTAGCGCCTTAGTATCTTAGCGCTTCAGCATCTTTAAAAATAAAACTTAGTCCCGAAGCTTCGGGATAGAACCTTAGTCCCGAAGCTTGGGGATAGAAACTTTAAAAAACACTTGCAATTGTTCAGGTTATGTCTTTACTTTGCACTGTTCTTAAAATTACTGAAAGTTATCACGAAAGGCGGAGGGAAAGACCCAATGAAACCTTAGCAACCCTTTATCATAAAGAAGGTGCTACATTCTACTTTATACTATTCTTAGTGTCAAAGATAGATAACACAAATACATAAAAGTATTTCTCAAAACACTTCCTGACAACTTACAATATAATTTTACCGAATTCACTTTGGTATCATGAGCGAATCATTGACGCATTTTTGCCGTTAATTGTCCCCGCTTTCGCCTTTATCTCTCCGTTTCACTACGAGGATACCGGCTCAAACGAAGTTCACTGAACTCCTATGAAAATAGAAATTAAGTGAAGTAATCGGGGCTAATGAGCCAACAAAAGTGAATTCTTGGAATTAATGTGAATCAAAATACCGCATTAAACCCGACAGGTTTTAAAAACCTGTCGGGTTTGAAATCGGAATTATAATTAAATAAACTTAGCATCTTAGCGCCTTAGCGTCTTAGTGGCTAAAAGACAATTAAGTCATGGCAATAACAATTCAGGAAGCAATAAAAAAAAATATCCTAATCCTTGACGGAGCAATGGGAACAATGTTGCAGCGCTATAATTTCTCCGAAGAAGATTTTCGTGGAGAGCGTTTCAAAGATTTTCCGCATCCGTTAAAAGGAAACAACGATTTACTATCCATAACACAACCACAAGCAATTCGCGATGTCCACGCCGCTTATTATGAAGCGGGTGCAGACATCGTAGAAACCAACACCTTTTCAGGAACGACAATTGGTATGGCCGACTATTTTCTGGAAGATTTGGTTTATGAACTAAACTACGAATCGGCTAAATTGGCGAGAGAAGTAGCCGATGAGTTTACAGCCAAAAATCCGGACAAACCACGCTTTGTAGCGGGTTCAATTGGGCCAACAAACCGTACGGCAAGTATGTCACCAGATGTTAATGATCCAGGTTACAGAGCCGTTACGTTTGATGATTTACGAATTGCTTACAAACAACAAGTAGAAGCCTTAATGGATGGAGGTTGTGATTTATTATTGGTAGAAACCATCTTTGATACTTTAAATGCGAAAGCTGCACTTTTTGCAATCGAAGAAGTAAAAGATGAACGTAATATCGATATTCCAATCATGGTTTCAGGAACGATTACAGATGCTTCAGGAAGAACGCTTTCAGGGCAGACAGTTGAGGCGTTTTTGATTTCAGTTTCGCATATTCCGTTATTAAGTGTAGGATTCAATTGCGCTCTTGGAGCCGATTTGTTGAAGCCGTATTTGAAAACATTAGCACAACATACCAGTTTTAATGTTTCGGCACATCCAAATGCAGGTTTGCCAAACGCATTCGGACAATACGATGAAACGCCGGAACAAACTCAGGCTTTCATCAAAGAATATTTAGATGATAATTTAATCAATATTATCGGGGGCTGTTGCGGAACAACGCCAGATCATATTCGATTAATGGCTGAGGTTGCGAAAGATTATAAACCAAGAGTAGCGCCGGTACTTTCTTAAACTATGTTATATTACTGATGAAGCAAATTAGAATAATATCAGTTGTATTTATACTTTTTGGTTTGTTTGGTTTTAGAAGTGAAAAATCTTCATTAAAAGTCACACAAGAAATACCTCCTGATTTTTCTTTTGCCATTAATAGTGGAGGAAATGATGCATACAATTCTCAATTTAAAAGTTTTTATAGGAAATATTTAAATGAGGAAAAGACTGTGAAAGTTGAATTGACATTAGCGGAAAAGAGAAAAATTTTTGAATTTATTAAAAAAGTTGATTTTTTTAATATGCCAATGATGTTCGAGCCAACAGGTCAGTCAGGAACTATTAAAGTAACTATGCCAAGTTTTCAAAATACAATGTCAGTTACCATGAATGGAAAAAAGAAATATGTAAGTTATGAAAATGGATTTACTGATGATTTCAATGAGAAAAGAGTGAAACCTTTTCTTGATTTATTTAAAATGATTTGGGATATTTTATACAAAAAAGAAGAAATAATAAATTTACCAGAATCGGATTATAATTATCAATAAATGATATTAAAACCGAGTTTGCGTGAGGGATAGAAGTGGATAGCCCACAGCCTGACGAAGGAAGTGCGAGGACTAAGAACGGATAGCCCGACCCGGAGGGACACGCCCAAATTAATATAAAAGATTACTGGTTTAAACGCCTAAAAAAATATAGAATAAAAAACTTAGAACCTTAGTCCCGAGGCTTCGGGATCAGGATCTTAGTAACTTTAAAAGAAATGACAGAAAAAAGAAGAGACCTTGTATTAGCAGGATTAGAACCGTTGATTATTACGCCGGAAAGTGTTTTTGTAAACATTGGAGAACGTACGAATGTAACAGGTTCAAGAAAATTCCTAAGATTAATCAAGGAAGAGAAATATGACGAGGCACTTGATATTGCAAGACAACAGGTAGAAGGTGGAGCACAGATCATCGATATTAATATGGATGAAGGAATGCTTGATGGTGTTCAGGCTATGACAAAATTCCTGAATTTAATAGCATCAGAACCGGATATTTCGAGAGTACCGATTATGATCGACAGCTCGAAATGGGAAATCATCGAAGCGGGTCTGAAAGTAGTACAAGGAAAAAGTGTTGTAAACTCAATCTCTTTGAAAGAAGGTGAAGAAGCTTTTATTCATCACGCCAAATTAATCAAACGTTACGGAGCTGCGGCTATTATTATGGCTTTTGACGAAGTAGGTCAGGCGGATAATTATGACCGAAGAGTCGAAATTTGTCAGCGTTCGTATGATATTTTGGTTAACAAAGTTGGTTTTCCGCCTCAGGATATTATTTTCGATTTGAATATTTTTCCCGTTGCAACCGGAATGGAAGAACATCGCCTGAATGCTTTGGACTTTTTTAGAGGTACAAAATGGGTTAGAGATAACTTGCCACATGCCCATATTAGTGGTGGAGTAAGTAACGTTTCGTTCTCTTTTAGAGGAAATGATACGGTTCGTGAAGCGATGCACTCGGTGTTTTTATACCACGCGATCAAGAACGGAATGACAATGGGAATCGTAAATCCGGAGATGCTTTCGATTTATGATGATATCCCTAAAGATTTATTAGAGCACGTTGAAGACGTAATTCTTGATAGACGCGATGATGCAACAGAACGACTTCTGGATTTTGCGGAGAACGTAAAAGGCGAAGTAAAAAGTGATGAAAAAACCGTTCAGGAATGGCGTTTAGGAACGGTTCAGGAACGCATTACACATTCACTTGTAAAAGGAGTTGATGCTTTTATCGAGGAAGATGTTGAAGAAGCACGTTTAGCAGCAACAAAACCTATTGAAGTGATCGAAATCAATTTGATGACGGGAATGAATGTCGTAGGAGATTTATTTGGAAGTGGAAAAATGTTCCTGCCTCAGGTAGTAAAATCGGCACGAGTAATGAAAAAAGCCGTGGCGTATTTATTGCCATTTATTGAAGCAAGTAAACAAGCAGGAGACAAACAAGGAAACGGAAAAATATTGATGGCAACCGTAAAAGGTGATGTTCACGATATTGGTAAAAATATTGTTTCGGTAGTATTGGCTTGTAATAACTACGAGATCGTAGATCTTGGCGTTATGGTGCCTCCTGAAAAAATTATTGCGGCAGCGATAGAACACAATGTCGACATTATTGGGTTAAGCGGACTGATTACTCCTTCGCTTGACGAAATGGTGTATCTGGCCAAAGAATTAGACAAACAAGGAATCAAAATTCCGATTATGATTGGTGGAGCAACGACTTCGCGCGCGCATACAGCCGTGAAAATCGCACCACAATACAGAGAAACTGTAATTCACGTAAACGATGCTTCGCGCGCCGTAACCGTTGCAGGAAATCTGTTAGATCATAACCGAAAAATATATGCAAGCGATATTCGCGCAGAGTATGATGCGTTTAGAGAAACGTTTTTGAATCGTTCAAGAGACAAAAATTTCCTGACGATTGAAGATGCGAGAAGAAATAAATTTCCATTAGATTGGTCTGAATATACTCCGACCAAACCAAAAGTAATTGGGAAACAAACTATCGAAATAGAATTAGATGTTTTGGTTCCATATATTGACTGGACTCCATTTTTTCAAACTTGGGAATTGTACGGAAAATATCCTGCCATTTTAACGGATGAGGTTGTAGGGAAAGAAGCAACTTCGGTTTTTGCAGATGCGCAGGCAATGCTGAAAGTGATCTTGGCAGAGAAAAAACTAAAAGCAAAAGGTATTTATGGAATTTTCCCTGCAAATCAAGTGGATGATGACGATATTGAATTGCGTGATGAAAACGGAAAAGTGTTGGAGAAATTCTTAACACTTCGTCAGCAATCGCAGAAAACAAAAGGTGCCCCAAACATTGCTTTAGCCGATTTTATTTTGCCAAAAGAAAGCGGAATAGAGGATTATATGGGGGCTTTTTGTGTAACGACAGGTTTTGGTGTAGATGAATGGGCGGCTGAATTTGAAAAAGATCTTGACGATTATAATTCGATCATGGTTAAAGCACTTGCAGATCGTTTTGCTGAGGCTTTCGCCGAATATCTTCACGAAAAAGTTCGTAAAGAATTCTGGGGTTATGATAGAGAAGAATCTTTAACAAACGAAGAATTGATTAAGGAAAATTATAAAGGAATTCGTCCCGCGCCAGGATATCCGGCTTGTCCGGATCACTTGGAAAAACCAACAATTTGGAAACTCTTAAATGTGGCTGAAGAAATTGGAGTAACCTTGACGGAAAGTATGGCGATGTGGCCAGCATCATCGGTTTCAGGATATTACTTCGGAAACCCGAAAAGCAGGTATTTCGGACTCGGAAAAATAAAAGAAGATCAAGTAGTAGATTACGCTAAACGACGCAATTTACCAACGGATTACGCCATGAAATGGTTAAACCCTAATATAGCAGACTAAAATATAGCCATAAAGTCAAAAGTCATAAAGTCTCAAAGGACATGACTTTCGACTTTCGACATTCAAACTTTAAGACTTAAAATGAAAGTAACAGAACATATAGAAAACGCCAAAGGAAAAACATTATTCTCATTTGAAATTATTCCACCTCAAAAGGGGAAAAGCATTCAGGAATTGTACGATAATATCGATCCGTTGATGGAATTTAAACCACCGTTTATTGATGTAACGACTTCTCGCGAGGAGTATATTTATATTGATAAAGGCAATGGGCTTTTAGATAAAAAACTAACTCGTATGCGTCCGGGAACGCTTGGGATTTGCGCTTCTATAAAACATAAATACAATGTAGATACCGTTCCGCACGTACTTTGCGGAGGATTTACCAAAGAAGAAACAGAGTATCTTTTGGTAGATTGTAACTATCTTGGAATCGATAATGTGATGGCTTTGCGTGGTGATGCCATGAAAGATGAACAATATTTTATCCCAAAAGCCGGAGGAAATGATTATGCTGTAGATTTAGTAAAACAAATCAGTTTACTCAATCAGGGAAAATACCTTCACGAAGTAATGGATGCTGATAACAAAGCCGATTTTTGTATTGGTGTTGCAGGTTATCCGGAGAAACATTTAGAATCTCCATCGTTACAATCTGACTTAAAAAGACTGAAAGAAAAAGTAGATGCCGGAGCTGATTATGTAGTAACACAGATGTTTTTTGACAACTCAAAATATTTTACGTTTGTAGAAAAAGCCAGAGAAATTGGAATCACAATTCCGATTATTCCGGGAATCAAACCAATCGCGGTTCAAAGACATTTACAGGTTTTGCCACAAATTTTCCGTATCGATTTACCTGAAGATTTAATTCATGCCGTAGATCAATGCAAGAACAATGCTGAGATCAGACAAGTAGGTATCGAATGGGCCATTCAGCAATCATTAGAGCTAAAAGCTGCCGGAGTTCCTGTATTGCATTATTATTCAATGGGAAAATCTGAGAATATTCGTCAGATTGCGAGCCATCTTTTTTAAAAATTTTTACTCGTTTTAGGCATTGCACATAGTATTGTCATTCCGAGGAACGAGGAATCTCCGCAAGAAGCTCAACAAAGATTGTCCGCTTTTCTGTGCGGAGTTACTTACGGAGATTCCTCGTTCCTCGCAAGGACAAAAAAAAGTTGAAATGTTAATGTGATTGCTTCGTTCCTCGCAATGACAAACAGTTTGGAATTTGGTCCGGAAGCTTCGGGATTAATTGGAATTTAATTTTTACGATTATGAAACAAGAAGAATTACAAGCAATAGCTTCTCAGCTTAAACATCCAACGGGAGAAAAAGGAATCGAAATGGGGAACATGATGAATGAAACCAACATCAACATGACACGCCATTCGATTCAAAATCTACATATAGAGTCAGGAAATAAAATTCTCGAATTAGGTCACGGCAATGCGGGACATGTAAAATTTATCTTTGAACAAACTGAAAGCATTAAATATTACGGACTAGAAATGTCTGAATTGATGTTTCAGGAAGCACGACAGATCAACAGGAATTATGTTTCTCAAAAACAAGCATTCTTCTCACTTTACGATGGAAATACAATTCCGTTTGAGAATAATCTATTCAATAAAATATTTACCGTAAATACCATTTATTTCTGGCAGGAACCTGAAAAATTACTTGCGGAAATTTACAGGGTTTTGCAGCCAAAAGGAATATTGTGTCTCACTTTTGCCGAAGAAAGTTTCATGAAGCAGCTTCCTTTTACCCAATTTGAGTTTGAGCTTTATAGTACTGAAAAAGCCGAAAAATTAATTGAGAAAACAGCTTTCAAAATCATCAACAAAGAAACGCTCACAGAAAAAGTAAAAAGCAAAACCGGCGAATTGGTCGACCGTGCTTTTACTACTTTGGTTTTAGAGAAATAGCAATAAGATTTAATCTTTTTTAGGTAAATATTTTTTGCAATAGATTTAAAAGAAGGTAACAGATTAAAAAAATATTTAAAATCCTTTCAATCAGTGGTAAAAAAAATAATTCCAGCACTCTTTTTTTGAGTAATTTAATTGATTTTTATTTCACGTTTCTATTTCCAATTACAATACGATTAAACTATGGAGCTTAAAAAAATCAATTTTCTAAAAAGTTACAGTAGTGTCTTGTTACTTCTGGGAGGAATCATAGTTGGAAGCATTTTCGGATTAGTTTTTAAAGAAAAAGTTGCGGTTATAAAACCTATAGGAGATATATTCCTGAACTTGCTTTTTACAGCAATCATTCCGCTTGTGTTTTTTACCATTACTTCTTCAATTGCCAATTTAGAAAAAACAGAAAAGTTAGGGAGGTTATTTGTTATTATGATAGCGGTATTTATTGGTACCCTTCTTATTTCGGCTATTGTAATGATTATAGCGGTTTATCTCTTTCCTATTCACGAGAACATTATCATTACTAAAATTCCGTTGGAGAATATCCAGTCCGGAAGTGTTGGTGATCAAATAGCAAAATTGCTTACGACGAATGATTTTTACGAATTATTATCGAGGAAAAGTATGTTGGCGCTTATTATTTTTTCCTTTCTAATAGGATTTGCAACTTTGCAATCAGGAGAAAAGGGAAATGCTTTCAAAAGTTTTCTGGAGTCAGGAAATGAAGTGATGAAACAGCTTTTGACTATGATTATGAAATTGGCACCAATAGGTTTAGGCGCTTATTTTGCGTATCAGGTTAGTTATTACGGGCCGCAATTATTTGGGGTTTACGCCAAGCCATTAGGTGTTTATTATGTAGCTTGTGTGTTTTACTTTTTTGTGTTTTTTAGTTTATATGCTGTGCTGGCGGGAGGCAAAAGAGCTTTTGTAGTGTTCTGGAGTAATAATATTACGCCTTCTTTAACAGCGATAGGAACTTGCAGCAGTATTGCAACCATTCCGGCAAATCTCGACGCAGCCGAAAAAATGGGTATCCCTAAACATGTCAGGAATTTGGTTATTCCGTTAGGTGCACCTTTGCATAAAGACGGCTCGAGTATGTCTTCTATCTTAAAAATTACCTTTCTTTTTGCCATGTTTGGCAAGGATTTTACAGAGCCTTCAACTATACTTCTGGCATTAGGAATTACCATAATCGTTTCGATTGTCGAAGGCGGGATTCCAAACGGAGGTTATATTGGAGAAGTTTTGGCCATTACCGTTTACGGATTTCCTATGGAGCAAGCTTTGCCGGTTGCCATGATTTTAGGAACTCTCGTAGATCCAATTGCAACATTATTAAACGCCAATGGAGATGTGATTTCTTCTATGATGGTCTCGCGATTCTCTGAAAAAACCAAGTGGTAAACCAGCTTTAGAAAAGCAAATCCAATTAATTTTAAATTAAAAAAATCGGTGTTCAATCCGCTTAATCTGTAAGATCTGTGGGCTATTTTTACGATCATATTGATTAAGCATATAAAATTTTAAAATGAATTCAATACTTCAACACGATCTGAATGATTTCGAAAACATACTGAATCATGCGAAACAACAAGGAATAGATTTCCTGAATAATCTCGAACATATTCCAACTTCAAATAAAAACACTATCGACCCAAACCGGGACTTAAATGAAGAAGGTTTAGGATCATTGGCTGCGTTAAAAGAATTTAATGAACGATTAGCACCATTGATGGTCGCTTCGCCCGGGCCAAGATATTTAGGATTTGTAACCGGAGGTTCAACCCCGGCTTCTATTGTGGGAGATTGGTTAGCATCGGTTTACGATCAAAACACGCAAGCGATAAAAGCACAGGGTGGAGTTTCTGCTCTAATAGAATTTGAAACCATCAATTTGTTGCTGCAATTATTAAATCTGCCAAAATCCTTTTTAGGAGGTTTTGTTACTGGGGCAACAATGTCTAACTTTACTTGTTTAGGAGTGGCAAGACAATGGTTTGGTGCTCAGTCAGGACAAGATTTTGCCAGGAACGGAATTTCTGAAACGATCAATATCCTGACGGCTACACCGCATTCTTCGTCGATAAAAACATTATCGATGTTAGGAATTGGAAGCAATAATTACACCACAATTAAAACTATCGAAGGCAATCGTGAAGCTATTAATATAGAAGATTTAGAAAAGAATATTAAGGACTTAAACGGAAAACCTTTTGTACTGATTTCGAGTGCAGGGACCGTTAATACAGCCGACTTTGATGATTTTGTAGAAATTGCAAAACTAAAAGATAAATACAATTTTTGGTGGCATATCGACGCAGCCTTTGGAGGTTTTGCAGCCGTTTCGGAGAAATTCAAACATCTTACAGAAGGGTTGGAAGGTGCGGATAGTATTACTATTGATTGTCATAAATGGCTTAATGTTCCTTATGAAAGTGCTTTTTATCTAATAAAAGAAAAACATACGAATCTTCAGGTCGAAACTTTTCAGAATTCGAATGCGCCTTATTTAGGAAATCCGTTAGAGAATTTTAATTACTTGAATGTGCTTCCTGAAAATTCACGTCGTTTAAGAGCTTTGCCGGTTTGGTTTTCATTGATAGCGTACGGAAAAGAAGGCTTTCAGGATATAGTAGAAAACAGTACGGCATTGGCATTGCACTTTGCAAATGAACTTATCGAAGATGATAATTTTGAACTTTTGGCTCCAATTCGTCTCAATAATGTTTGTTTTACTTTAAAAGGAGATTATAATCAGGAAAAGGTAAGTCAGTTTTTGACGCTTTTAAATGATAAAGGAAAAGTATTTATGACGCCAACTTTATATCAGAACCGAAAAGGAATCAGAGCTTCATTTGTAAACTGGCGCACAACCGAAAATGACATAAAGATTATAATAAAAGAACTAAAAGAGACCATTCTGGATTTGGAAATATAATTCATTTCGAAACTTTTAAAGGCCCGCTTATTTACTAAGCGGGCTTTTTTTATGCTCTTTCCTTAATTTTCTTATGGAATACAGCTTTAAATTTTAACTTTTTAATTAATGAAATTTAAGTAAATCTTAAGTTAATATTAATTATTTATTAAGTTATGCGATATTTTTTATTGATATCTCTGTTTAAAAGTTAATTACTATTCTTATTTAGAATAATTAAAAATAGTTTTGAAAAACTGTTCTGAAGCCTTAGTTTTGTTGTCAATTTAATTCAAAAATTAATTATCTGATGCAAATAAGTAGATTAATGCTCTTGATCACAATTCTCTTTACTTCACTTCAAGGGTACTCCCAAAAAAACAAAATAAGCTTAACAGGAGTTGTTTTAACGAATTTAGGCAGACCCGCTGAAGGTGTTTCGGTAGCTTTAAAAGGAACGTCATATGCTACACTAACCAACAGCAAAGGCGAATATAGAATTAGTGCCGAAGCAGGAGATTATGTTTTGTTGATTAGTAATGTTGGTTTTAAAACAACAGAAGCGGCGGTTTCCTTAAAACAAAATGCTAAACCTACTCAAAATATCACAATAGAAGAGGATATGGCGAATTTGAATGAAGTAGCCGTTACAGGAAAATCGAAAGTGCAAAGAGTACGGGAACAGGCTTATAATATTACAGCCGTGGATCTTAAAAAAACGTACAATACTTCTGCCGATTTAAATCAGGTTTTAAATAAAACTACGGGAGTTCGTATTCGTGAATATGGAGGATTAGGATCTGCTTTTAATTTTTCATTGAATGGTTTTTCAGGCAATCAGGTTAAGTTCTTTCTGGATGGAGTACCAATGGATAGTTATGGCTCTGCTCTTACGCTGAACAACATTCCGGTAAACATGGCCGAGAGAATTGATGTATACAAAGGTGTTGTTCCTATTGAGTTGGGTGCAGATGCCCTGGGAGGTGCCGTTAATATCATCACCAATAAAAATGTGAATCGTTACATTGATGCGTCCTATAGTTACGGTTCATTTAATACGCACAGAGCAGCATTGAATACACGGTTTTCAGGTCGTGACGGATTTATTGCCAACATTAATGCATTTGCGAATTACTCAGATAATGATTATAAAGTAGATGTAAGTGTTGTCGATAAAAATACTTCGAAGTTTTTGCCGGAACAAAAGTACAAACATTTTCACGATGCCTATAAATCCGGAACTATAATGGCAGAGGCAGGATTTAAAAACAGAGGTTTTGCAGATTATTTGCTTGTAGGTTTTGCTGTTGCGGGCAATAAAAAAGAAATTCAGCAGGGAAGAACCATGCAAAAAGTGGTTGGACAAGCCTTTACAGATAGTGACAGTTTTATAACCTCTTTAAAATATAAAAAAGACAATCTTTTTACAAAAGGATTATCGGTAAATATTAATTCGACTTATGCTTTGGTTAATAGCCGCTCAATAGATACTTCATCAAGAGTATATGACTGGACTGGAAATTATGTCTACAGACAATTTGCAGGAGCTAATGATAAAGGGGAATTGGGCAATAAAACAATGTACGTTTATGATGAAGAAAATGCTCAGGTCAATACAAATTTGAAATATCAATTGGGTGAACAACATTCTATAGGTGTAAATTATTCTTATCTAGGATATAAACGTAAAGAAACTAATGAATATTTAAAAGTAGTTGAACTTGGAGAGCCAACAATTAATAAAAATATATTAGGCTTAAGCTACAATTTTAGTGGTTTTGAGAATCGATTAGCAATTTCGGGTTTTGGAAAAATGTTTGATTTAAGCACTGAAATGATTTCTAATAGTGTAACCCAATCTTCATCTTCTACAAATTACGGATATGGAGCAACTGCTGCTTATCACCTATCAGATCAATTTCAGGTAAAGGGATCTTATGAACATGCTTATCGTTTGCCTGCTGCTATAGAAATGTTGGGAGACGGGTTAACAGTAAATAGTAATATAGGATTGAAACCTGAAAGCAGCGACAATGCTAATTTAGGTTTGGCTTTTTTAACTCAAAAAAATAACAACCAGTTTGCTGCAGAAACGAGTTTGATTTATAGAGAAGCAAAAGATTTTATCAGAGAAAGACAAGACGGAGATAAAACAGTTTTCGAAAATCTTCAGAATGTGCAAATAACCGGTATCGATGGTGTTTTAAGATACGGCTATAAAGATTTACTGAATTTTGAGGTAAATGGTACATACCAAAAAAGCCTCAACAAAAATAAATATAAAATAGGGACAACTAGTCCTGATGCTTTATATGATGCACAATTGCCAAACGTTCCAATCTTCTACGGAAATGCTGATTTGACCTTTAATTTTAAAAATATTAAATATAAAGGAGACCGTCTTTCTCTAAATGTGAGTGCCAATTATATAGACGCTTTTTATCTGACATGGCCTGTTCTGGGTTCGTTGGAAACGAAAAAAGCAATTCCGGAGCAATTTACTGAAAATGCGATGGTTTCTTATTCCTTTTTAAACGGGAAATACAATCTGGCTTTTGAGTGCAGAAATATTACTGATGTAAAAGTGTACGACTACTTTAAGGTTCAAAAACCCGGACGAGCTTTCTCGGTTAAGTTCAGATACTTTCTTCAGTAACAGAATAAATTTTAATAATAACCCTTAATACATTATAATCATGTTTGTAAACAAATTTCAAAAATGTTTTGCATTGGCATTACTATCATTAGCTACTTTTTCTTGTAGTAGCGATGATAATGCACCAAAAGAAGAGCCAAATACAACTAATTCTAAATATGTTGCCTCATATTGGTTAGATGATTACACACAGTATATCTTAGATTTTAATTCTATAGATAAGTTAATGACTGGTGAAATCAGTGCAAAAGGAGTTGGTATCGAGCAAGGCGGAAGCTGTTTTCCTGTACAAAATACATTTTTTGCATTAAGTGTAGAGGATGAAGGAGCAGCTTCGTTTCATCTTAACAGCGCAGGCAAATTAGTGCAGGGAGGTAAACTTGCCTTTGAATCCTCTTATGCGGTTGGGTATACAGATGATAAAAGAATGATCAATATTGGTGCAACCTGGGACGGTAGCTCATCTGATTATGAATTGATGATTTACAATCCTGCAAGTATTTCTATTGATGGCCGTAAGTTCAATGATTTTAGTGTCGATCCTGCAAATAAAAAAATATTATACTGGCCAACAGGAGCTGCAGTTTCCGGAGATAAACTATTTGTACCGGTTTACATTAAAGATGTAACTGACGGAACAAATAAAGTATTATCATCTGATGCTACAGTAAGAGTTTACAAATATCCTTCTTTAGATTATGTAACTACAATAAAAGATGCAAGAACAACTGCAATTGGTCTTTACTATACCAATACCGGAATTGTTCAAACAGAATCAGGCGATGTTTATACTTTTTCATCTAATGCTCGTGCCGGTGGATATCCTGTTACAGCTGCTGCTTCTGGAGTTTTACGTATTAAAAAAGGAGATGCAAAATTTGATCCTGGATATTTCTTTGATCTTGAGGCAAGTACTCTAAAAGGAAAAGTTCTGGCAGCATATCCGTTAGGAGGAGAGAAAGTTTTTATTTCTTATATTCCTAATGATGTTGATGCTGTAAATGGAGTATATAGTTTCTTGAATCCAAAACCGATTTTTAAATCAGCAATTCTTGACTTAGCAGCTAAAACAATTTTGCCTGTTACCGGATTACCTGATCATGGTGGCGATGAGTTCTTCGGATTAGGAAGTATGTTGGTAGAAGACGGGAAAGCATACAAAAGTTTTGTTACGGGTACTGAAGCCCGTGTATATCAAATCGATATTGCAACTGGTAATGCAAAAGCCGGAGCGCTTATCAAAGAAGGTCTTTACTTGCCAGCAATTGGTAAGCTTACTTTCTAAATAAATATATTGTATAATGGCTTGAGGTATTATTTTAATAATGCTCAGGCCATTTTTTTAATTTCTTATTGCCTATATAAAAGCTTTACTTTCTAAAAATAAAACTGAAATGAATATTTTTAAAAATCCTACCAATAAACCACCCAATAAAGGAAAATCACGTTTTAGTAAAATCAATGCCTGGCTGCATCTATGGTTAGGATTAGCTTCTGGAATCATTGTATTTATTATGGGAATTACGGGCTGTCTTTTGGTTTTTGAACTGGAAATAAAAGAATTAACATCACCGTATTTACATGTCGAAGCTCAAAGCCCGGACAAACTATTGCCGCCTTCAAAAATTTACGCTGCAGTTCATAAAGCATTGCCCAATAAAGAAATTCATGGAGTTTGGTATAATGGTTTAGATAAATCAATTAAGGTCGATATCGAATCGGATTCGTTGATTTATGTAAACCCCTATAACGGTAAAATTACCGGAATGGTTCATCATGAAGATTTCTTTCATTTTATGGATGAAGGACATCGTAATCTTTGGTTAGAGCGCGAGATTGGTTCTCAAATAACAGCCTGGGCGACGGTAATATTCTTCTTTTTATTGATAAGCGGATTGATACTCTGGTTTCCAAAAAAATGGAATAAAACCACCAGAAACGCTAGTTTTAAAATAAAATGGGATGCCAAATTCAAACGACTCAATTATGATCTGCACAATGTAATGGGATTTTATACACTGATTTTGGCCATGCTTATTGCTTTTACAGGATTGTTGATGAGTTTTCACTGGTTACGGGAAAGTACTTACTGGATTGCCGGAGGATGGGCAGACGAAAAGGATAAGAAAGAACAGGTTATTGCAGCTAAAAAAGATACCTTATCCCAACAACAATTAGATAAGCTGGCTGGAGCCGATTTTATCTGGAAGAAAGTAAGAACAGAAATTGCTAAGGAAAACAAAGAAGCCGTTATCATTCATTTTCCCGATGAGCCTAAGGACAATTTTTATGCCTGTACCGATATGAATAAAGGGGTTTGGAGAGATTTATACTTTGATTCCCAAACATTAGAATTACTTCCAAACTCGCATCAGTATATTGGTGATGAACGTTTTTCAACTTGGTTAATGCGATCCAATTATAGTCTTCATATTGGCGCCATAGGAGGCATAACCACTAAGATTATTTATTTTATGGCCAGTTTAATATGTGCCAGTTTACCCATTACCGGATTTTATATCTGGTGGGGAAGAAAGAAAAAACAAAGGCCCAAAGCATAGTTCGGCTTTTTGGTTTATTTATTTTTTTGTTGGTTAGTGCTTAAAAGTCTTCTGGAGAGGTAAAATTCTTCAAAAGACTTTTTTTTTGTTTAGGACTAGAGGGAAGTATCAATCCAAAAAGAATTGCTCATTTAAATGATTTCTTTTGTCAGCTTAGCAAAGTCGAAGTCCCGCAAAGAAATGTTATAAAACTTCGACTTTGCTCAGTCTGACAATATTGAGCCTAAACTAGTAAGATAAAATAAAAAAAAACAGCGTAAACCCATGTAAATCTGTGTCATCTGCATGCCATTCTCAGCAATCCTGATTAAACTATATAACTAAAAAAACAGAAAGAGCCTGCTAACTACAACAGGCTCTTTTCCATCAAAAAAAAACAAAAACAAGGGGGAAACTAAAAATCCAAAATATTAAATTCTATATGTAAAGGCTATTGTGGCAATACGGTTATCAAGATCATATCGTTTATTGATACTCGTTTGCGCTATATCCGAATTGATGTGAAAATTATTGGTGTTGAAAATATCAGTAACATTAAGTTTGATATTACCTTTTTTAGCCAGTACCTGTTTCGAAATTCCGATACTGAAATCAAAGAAAGCATCTCTTTCATAAACACCAAGATTCGATTTTGACTGATATTGCGCATTGGCTTCAGCTTTCCAGCTTTCTGTAATCGTAAAGGAGTTTTGTACACTTAAATTTAAGGTAACAATTGGGTCAATTTTGTCTGTATTCACAACATTGCCCATAAATTTATTTTCGAAAATATTAAAAAGAGTGTTTACAGACCACCATTTATAAATTTCAGCAGTATTAGTAATGTTGGCTCCGTAATTATAAGACTTGTCGACATTAATTTGCGAAGTCACTGTGGTATTGTTGTCAGGATTATAGAAATAAACTTCGGTAAAAACATCTTTGGTTTTGCTGAAATACAATGAAGCCATAAAGGCACTTTTCCAGGAATAACCAATTTCTGCCGAATGCGTAATTTCAGGAACCAGATTTGGATTTCCCTGCGAATAGTTGAACGAATCATCATAAAAACGAAACGGATTCAAGTCGAACTGGCTAGGTCTGTTGATTCTTTTACTATAAGAAGCATGTATGGAATGATTGCTGCTCAGTTCATATTTCATAGAAACACTCGGAAACCATTTTAAATAATCATCTTTATGCTCTTCATTCAACGTTTTTTGTAAAATGTTTATCGCAGTATATTCTGAACGTAAACCACCCTGAATATTCAATTTTTCCATTTGATATTTATAATTGGCATAAGCCGCATAAATTTGTTCTTTATATTCAAAATGATTGGTCGAATTAAGATCTACAATCCATTGATTGTTCTCATTGTATTCGTAAACCGATGGATTATCATTGTTTTTTATGCTGGCCTTAAATCCCCATTCGATAGATTGTTTTTCCTTTAATGGATTAGTGAAGTCTATTTTTCCTGTAAAAACTTTCAATTGCGACGGAATAAAACCTCTTCGGTCATTAATATTAGTGGTACTTGAAGGATCTATATTTTTGGCACTCTGAAACTGATTAGATCTGAATTTTGAAGTTTCATATTCAAAATCAAAAGACATATTTTTTCCTTCAGTATTAAATTTATGAACCCCCGAGAATGCATACGTATAATCATTCCATTTTTCCTTGCTGTTATTATAGGTAGAAGCATCAAATTGCACCTGATCTAATGCATTTACCAAAGTATTTCTACCATTGGCAATGTTTTCGTAGCGCCCCAATTTAGCATCTACATAAACTTCTAAATTCGTTTTAGGCGAAACCTCATACGTGGTTCCTATTTTAAAATTGTTTGACGTCAGCGGTTCATCAGTCGTTGAGGTTTGGTGGTTTTTTGTTGCAAGAGCTTGGCGGGTAGCATCAGTATATTGATTCTGATTAAATTCTTTACGCTCTTCTTCACCTCTAAAAGTATAGCTGTAGTTGCCGTAAATACCAAATTTTTCTTTATTGTAGCTTAAGTTTGCGCCGGAATTGGTTCTGTTTTTTCTACCTCTTCCATAATTGGTAAAAACAGTTCCCTTAAGCCCGCCGGCATTTGGTTTCTTTAAAATGATATTGATAATTCCGGCTTTTCCGGTGGCGTCATATTTAGAAGAAGGATTGGTAATCACTTCAATTTGTTTAATGTTTGATGAGGTGGTCGATTTTAAATAATTGGCAAGTTCCTTTTGAGAAAGCTGGGTTAATTTGCCGTTGATCATTACGCCCACACCTTGTTGTCCGCGAATGGATAACTCGCCATCTTGTGAAACAACTACGCCCGGGGCTCGCGATAAAACGTCTAATGCTGTTCCGCCTTCAGAAACAATACTATTTTCAACATTAAAAACCAATCTGTCTGATTTTTGAGTGTATAAAACTTTCTTTTTGGTGATTACAATTTCATCTAATGCATTTATAGAAGTCTCGACAATACTATCTGTTTCTTTTTCTGTCTGCGAATAGCCATAGACTGAAAATGCAAGCATAAGAGATGTTATAAAATTTTTCATTGATTATTTGGATTTAATTTTTGGAATGAGGGTTTTTAGATGACTTAATGGAAATTTGAAAAGAAGAAATAAATTCTACTTTAAAACCATTTGTTCTAATTTGTCAGAAAGAATTTTTCTAAAATGCAAAAGGCGGTTAAACATCTTAGAAATACAGGCTTTTAGAAGGTCAAATGCAGAGAACATGTAAGTGGTATTTGAAGTTTCAGTGTTCAAATATAACACTATTTATATCAAGTCTAAATAAAAATAGTTAAAATTTGCCATGAAAATCATAACGGATTGATAGTTAGCTAGTCGCGATTTTATAAAAAATAGAAATTTTACGTAAAAAGCCCCTTGAAACCAAGGTTTTCTTTTATAATAGCGTATGACATTGAAATGGATTTGCATAAAAAAAAGCCAATTCTTCTATTCAGAAAGAATTGGCTTTATATGTTAAACCGCGACTGCGACTGAAAACTAAGATTTACTTGGTAATCTCTCTAAAAACGGCTTCCAGGTTTTTATTTTTCTGATTGAGTTGTAATGTTTTTAAACCATTTTCATTGGCGAAATCAAAAATAGCCGGACGCATATCTTTTTCGGCAACAAAAGTAAGTTCCCAGGTCATATCGTGGATGTTTTTGTATGAGGTAATGTTTTCCAGTTTTGCCAGCAGCTGTTCCTGAATCTGATAATCAAATTCTACTTCGATTATTTGTTCTTTGTTTTCAGATACTAAGTGATCTAGTTTTTTATCGGCAACAATTTCTCCTTTGTCAATAATAATGACACGGTCGCAAATTGCTTCAACTTCCTGCATAATATGAGTAGATAAAAAAACCGTTTTATCTTTCCCTGCATTTTTAATTACGTTACGAATTTCCATTAACTGGTTCGGATCTAGACCGGTAGTAGGTTCATCGAGGATAAGAACATCAGGATTGTGCAGTAAAGCATTGGCAAGTCCCACACGCTGGCGATATCCTTTAGATAATTGTCCTATTTTTTTATGGCTTTCCGGTGTCAGTCCTGTCAGTTGAATTACTTCTTCTATTCTTGATTTTGGAACCTGATAAACATCGGCATTAAAAGCCAAATACTCACGAACATACAAATCGAGATACAACGGATTATGTTCCGGCAAATAGCCAATAGAACGTTGAACTGCTTTTGCATCCGTCATGACATCATGACCATTTACAAGAGCTGAGCCACCATCGGCAAGTAAATAAGTAGTCAAAATTTTCATTAAAGTAGATTTTCCCGCTCCGTTTGGACCAAGAAATCCAACAATTTCTCCTTTTTGAATAGAAAACGAAATTGAGTTTAACGCTTTTTGAGTTCCGTAACTTTTTGATATGTTGTTTACTTCTATCGACATGACTTTTTATTTGCTACAAAAGTAAACAGAAATAGTCTTGAATTCTAAATTTTGTCTTTTAAAGAATCGAATTTAAAAATGAATTCTTAGCAAACACTGGCATCTTTATTGTTAAAGGAGTATTAAAATTAATAAATATCACAAATGAAAAAAATGTTAGTTGTTCTTGCATTAGCTATGTTTAGCTTTGCAAATGCTCAAAAAGGGTCTATTTTAGTAATGGGAAGTATTGAGTACAATTCTCAAAATGTATCAAATGCGGGTGCTGAAACTAAACAGAATTATTTTGGTTTTTCTCCTAAAGTAGGTTATCAATTTCACGAAAACTGGACTGCGGGTATCGAAGCAGGAGTTGGTTCTTCAAAAAGAGAGTTTGGTAATACTGAGGCTAAAATAAACGATTTCTCTTTAGGTGGTTTTTTACGTTATTCTAAGCCATTAAACCAAACTTTTTCTGCTTATGCTGATTTAGGAGTTGGATACCAAAGCACAAAAGAAACAAATACTGTTGGACCAGTTTCAGGAATTAATAAGGGAGATGGTTTTTATGTTGATGTTACTCCTGCAATTTTCATTAATGTTAATAAAGGTTTTGGTTTAAACTTTAATATTGGAGGTTTAGGTTACAACACTTATAATTTTGATGGAAATAACGGTAACGGAGATAACGTTAAAAACTTTAACTTCACTTTTGGAAAAGCATTTTCTGTAGGGATTTCAAAAAATTTCTAATTTTTAGAAATATATTTCAATTTCGAAAAAGCATCAGCTATAGCTGATGCTTTTTTTTGTTGTGTTGTGTTTTTGTTGTACAGGAGGTTAAGTTTATGTTTTTGACTTTCTTTATTTAATGTAATGATAATGAATTGTTGCTAAATGTATTGTGGTTGGATATTGGTATTTTATTTTAAAGATAGCTGTTAATTATACCGAAAATATTATCTCGAAGGATTTACTTTATTAAGAAAATAATAGCTTTTCAGGATAATAAATGTCTTTATTTTTTTTGTGAAAAATCACCAAAAGTGGGTATTGCTTTTACTAAAAACTATTCCTATTATTGTCAATTATTTAAGTTTTTACTTACAAATATATTTAGCAATATGAAGAAAAAATACTTACTACTCTTATTTTTTTATCCATTACTTATTCATTCCCAGGATATTCTTTGGGAAAAAACCTACGGAGGCATACATGCAGATTATCTGTTTGATGCGCAGCCTACTGCTGACTATGGTTTTATATTGGCCGGAAGTTCTTTATCTGATAAAACAGGTAACAAGACCGATAGTAATAATGGTGATCTCGATTACTGGATTTGGAAAATGGATGAAAACGGAGATCTTGACTGGCAAAGAAGTATTGGCGGTAGTGGCTTCGATTTACTTCAAAGTATAAAAAACACGAGAGACGGCGGCTTTATTCTTGCCGGAACATCCAATTCACCTAACGATTTCCAAAAAAAAGATTCTTGTAAAGGCGGTACTGATTTTTGGGTAATTAAACTCAATGCCAAAGGTGAAGAACAATGGCAAAGAACTATTGGAGGTACTGGTCAGGATGAATTATTATGTGCTTTTCAGACCAGGGATGGCGGTTATATGTTGGGCGGTTCATCTTCTTCAAGTCCAGAATTAAATAGTAGTAGTTTATTAGAACATCAGTCTTTTCCTTTTTCACAGGATTTATATACTAAATCAGAAAAAAGTCGAGGTAATATGGATTACTGGATTGTCAAGCTTGATCAATCAGGAGTTATCGAATGGCAAAAAACCTATGGTGGAGAATATGCTGATGTATTAAGAAATATGGAGCAAACCATAGATGGAGGATACATTTTAGGAGGCTATTCGAATTCACCGCAATCTGGAGATAAAACAGAAGCAAATAATGGAATTGGAGATTATTGGATTATTAAAATTGATGAGAAAGGTAAGATAGAATGGCAAAAAACATACGGAGGTAATGGAGACAATCAGCTTTATGTAATTCACCAAACCGAAGATGAAGGTTATATAGCAGCAGGAAATTCTAATAGTACCAATGCCCTTACTTCGTTAGGTGGTATGGTGGGCAAGGGAACAGATTATTGGGTTTTAAAACTTGATAAAAAAGGAAACGTGATATGGAGTAAAACTTTTGATTTTGGTCAAACAGATATTCTGACTTCGTTGTTAGAAAACAAAGATAAAAGTTACCTAATTGGAGGATATAGCCAAGGCGAAGTACGACAAACAAGAGAAGGTGTTGCAGGTCAGGTAGATGGTGTTAGTAAAAATAAAGGAGGATACATCGCTTTAAAAATAAATGAGGAAGGTGAGGAACTCTGGAGAAAAACAGTAGCAAGTAACGGAGAAGATGTCCTGCGAAAGCTTTTCGAAATTAGAGATGGCGGTTATTTGATGGCGGGAACTTCTAAATCAGGCACTTCAAAAAATAAAAAATCCAGTATTGGGGGCAATGACTTTTGGGTAGTAAAACTAAAAGATAATTTAAAACCGGATAAAACTAAAACCAAGCGTATAGAAGCCATCCCTAATCCGGTAGTGACTTTTACCAATATCATTATAGGATATGAGTACGAAAAAGGAACTGCTACGGTGGTAGATATGGCGGGTAGAATTTTGGAGCAATTCCCCATTACTGGCCGTACCGTACCGGTTGATTTAAGTCGCTATGCTGAGGGGGTTTATGTTATTAACATAAAAACGAATGTACAGAGTGATGGAGTGAAAGTGATTAGAAGGGGGAATAATTAAAATCAATAAAAATATAAGCCGTATCAAAAGTTTAAAATAAGCCAGATAAGATGCAAGTTAAAATAAAATTTATAATAGCAATTTTGCTAGTTGTTCAAAATTTATACAGTCAAAAATCAAATGAATATGATTACGGGATTCCTTTGCCTCCTGAATCTTATCAGTTTAAAAAAAGACTCTTAAATAATGTTTCACTTTTTACAGGACAACCTTCGATAGATATTCCAATCTACTCTATTAACCTTGACGGAATGGAAATTCCTATTTCCATTTCATACAATACAGGTGGTATCAAAGTAGAAGAAGATGCAACATCTGTAGGTTTAGGATGGAGTCTAAATATTGGCGGGCAAATAACAAGAAATAATCATGGTGCATTAGATGAGCGTTATTTTATGCATCAGGATTACAATGATAAAAACGGATTTGGGATTGGGAGATTAAAAACATCAATAGATCCTATTGAAAATACCCCATTTGATTGTAGAGGCCCTGCAGTAGAACATGGAAGCAGAGCTCAGTTTTATGCAAAAGCATTTTTAGCGGGAAATGATAAAAGGGGTGTGTACGGAAATGAAGATTCCCGGCCAGATGAGTTTTATTATAGCTTTTTTGGACATAGCGGTAAGTTTATGTTTAGTCAGGAATTAAAAAAATTTATGACTTTTCCGTTAGATGATATTAATATTGATTATGAGTTGGGTACTTTATCTACCATCCCGATGAATAAGTTTTTTGATCATTTTAATATTAAATTACCTAATGGTTATAACTTAATTTTAGGTAAAGACGGAACATCGTCTATAAGCCAATATGGACTTACTCCATTTGATCAGTCCTGGCAATTAAAAAAGATCATTTCTCCAAAAAACAAAGAAGTTATTTATAATTATATTTCTGCTAATTATTATTTGTTTACAAATTTATCCAGCGAGACAACTAAAATCGCAACAGGTTCTATAGGTTCTGAAGAACAAGTGATTGTTGCTACTCCTGAATGGAATGTTACCAGTACAAAAGAAAAACTGATTTCGGAAATTGTTTTTCCTTCGGGGAAAATTATTTTTACTTATGGGGACAGGATAGATCTACAAAGCGGTTCCAAAAAATTGGAAGAGATTAAAATTTATGATAAGTCAAATAATTTAATTAGAAAAATTGGATTTGAACAAAGTTATTTTAATGCCAATATTCATCTTTTTAATAAAGACGAAGTCAATAAACGATTAAGGCTTGATGCAGTAAAATTTTACGACTCAAAAAATGTTGCGATAGAGAATTATCATTTTGATTATCATTTATACGATAAAATACCCTCTAAATCATCAAAAGCCCAGGATCATTGGGGATATTTTAATGGTAAGGAAAGCAATTTTTCCCTTTTTCCTAAGCATATCTTACCTTTTCAAAATGTAGAGAGCAGTGATGGTTTTAATAGAGATTTGGATACTTTATATACTAAAACATTTTCTCTTAAAAGCATCAAATTTCCTGAAGGAGGGGTTAAATATTATAATTACGAAAATCATAAATGCCTAACCGGTGCTACTACAGCAAACTATTTTGATGCGATCTCTGATGAAAAATATACAATAAAATCTCCCTCATTTAGTGTTTCCGGATATGGCTTAAATTATTTTTATCCTACTCCTAATGAATCCAATCCATTGAAAAAAGTGTTTTATAGTGATCCCTTTGAGACGACTATTCATAGCACCTCGTTAAAAGCGAATCAGGTAAGTATAATGATCAACTCCAATTTTCCTTTTCAGGCTCCTAATTATAAAAATATAAATTCCGAGTTTAATAAGGTTGAGTTTTACCTGCAGGAAAAACAGGATGATGGTACATATAAAGATATAAAATATTATGGTACGATTTCTAAAGACGAAAACACATCAGGAAATATACGAAGCTATTTTGAGATTGGAGGTAAAGGGAATTACCGAATGAAAATTATAATTATTCAAACTTATATGTTTTCAGATCCTAAGGATTACAATTTTTATCATAATAGCAGTTTTACAATTAGTTATAGAGAAAAAACAAGGGGTGATTTAGGAGATGTTAGTGTTGGAGGTTTACGAATAAAAGATATTCAAACATATACTGATGAAAACTTAAATAGTGCAAAGTATACTACTTATTTTAAATATCTGGATGATAATAATATCACGTCCGGAAAAATGATGAATGTGCCTTCTTATATAGAAAATATTTCGGTTTATAAACCTTGGGGACCTAATGATAAACCTGGTCGAATTGATTTAGGAATTAGAATGTCATCTTCTTCGGTTTTATCTCTTTATAAAACATCAGGTTCAAATGTTGGTTATACGAAAGTTAGTCAAATAGAGTATGATAATATAAACAAAAAAGAGATCAAAGAAGATCAGTATTTTAGTTTCAAAGAGCCTTTATTTTCAGAAATAACCTTATTTGATGACCTTCGAGAAAATGAACCTCAGGAATGGCATAGGGGTAAATTACTAAGAAAGTTATTTTATAATGATAATGATATTGTTAAAGAAGAAATATATGACTATTACGGAAAGGAAGTAGAAAAAAACAGAGGATATGTAGATGAAATTAATTATGAGTTGTTAGACCAAAATGAGCTATGTACTAACGCTGCCGAAGAGCGTGTGTCAAAGCATATTTATCCCTCAATTAGTTTGATTGATGTTTCAACATTTTCATCAGATCTTAAAGCGTTCCTTACTAGTGCAAATCGTTATCCTGTCAATAAATATGCTATAGAAAATTATAACCCAACAGGTTTAAAAATCCCATACTTTAAAATCTACACAGGTTTTGATAAACTAAAATCAAAAACAACAAAAAGTTATTTTAAAGAAGGTATAGTCGAAGAAAGTGAAAGTTATTTCTACAATAAAACCCCAACGAGTCTGCAATTAACTTCGCAAACAACAACAAATTCAAAAGGAGAAGTAATAGAAACCAAATATCTATACCCGCAAGATCAGGAAATGGCAAGCGAACCATTTGTAAAAGAGTTAATAGCAGCGAATAGAATTGGGACACCTCTAAACACTCAAACTTATAGAGGGCAAACAAAAGTAGCGGAACAAAAAACAGTCTACGATAAAAGTATTGCTACAAGCAATTTACTATTGCCTGCCTATATCCTTGAAAACAAAGGAACCGCAGCTTTAAACGCAGCAATCGATAAAAAAATATCTTATGATCTGTATGATGATACAGGTAATCTTTTACAATATACACAAGAAGGAGCAACGCCGGTATCTATAGTTTGGGGATATGATAAAACTTTACCTGTTGTTAAGATCTAGAATATTGCTTATAAAACTTTAGGAATATATTGGATTAAGGCGGTTCAGGATGCGTCTTCATCTGATAAAGGAACAGAGAGTAGTATGATTACGGCATTAAATAATTTTAATTACAGTGGTTCAGGGCTTAACAATACAATTATTACAACCTATATGTATAAACCATTAATAGGAGTAAGCCGAATAACAGATACAAACTGGATGCCGACTCATTATGATTATGATAGTTTCAATCGCTTAAAGTTTATAAAAGATAGTCAACAAAATGTTTTAGAAGCATATTGTTACAATTATAAAGGCCAGATTATGGATTGTTCTTTAGATGTAGCGCCTATTTATAATAGTGTAGCAATGAGCAAAACTTTTTATAAGACTAATTGCCCTTCGGGATACAAAGCACCGGTAAAATTTAATATTTCAACCGGAATGTTTACTTCGGTAATCTCGCAAGAAGATGCAGACAATAAAGCAAAGATTTATTTTGAATCGAACGGACAAGTAAATGCAAACAGAGTTGGATATTGTGCTTATTGGAATAATGAAAAAAGCGGAGTTTTTACTAAAAATAATTGTAAAGACGGGGCTACAGCAGATCCTGTAACTTATACAATTCCTGCTGAAACATTGTACGGACTCGCTTCACAGGAACAGGCGGATCAAAATGCTCAATATGCTGTAAATGCAAATGGCCAGGCATATGCCAATACCAATGGGATATGTACTTTTAAAAATAAGATGATAAGCAGGTTTTTTATTAAAAGTAATTGTGAAGAGAGTGCTGTATTGAATGAGCCTATGCCATATATAATAGAAGCGGGCAAATACACCTCTACAATTTCTCAGGCCGATGCTGATGCTAAAGCATCAGTTGACTTAAACAGTAATGGCCAGGAATATGTTAATGCTAATGGAAGTTGTGTTTATAAGAACATTGCTATAAACAGATTCTTTCTGAAAAATGATTGCGGGAATAGTGGTGCACCATCTGCCGAAATATATTATATAATAGAACCAGGTAAATATACTTCGGAAATTTCGCAGGCAGATGCTGACAATCAGGCTCTGGCTGAGGGGCAGGCATTTGCTAACAGTAACGGAACCTGTGGTTTTAAAAATGTTGCAAAATCGGGGCTTTTTACCAAAAATGATTGTTCTGGCTTTAAAACACCTGAAGTTGTGTCCTATGTTGTTGCTGCAGGAACTTATACATCGGCAACGTCGCAAGAAGAAGCAGATTATCTGGCCCAGCAAGATGTAGAGGCCAATGGACAAGAGTATGCTAATTCAAATGGAGGATGCACTCCTTAAATCACAAGGCTATTTTTAATTCAAAAAATATAGTATGAAAAAATACATATACATACTAATTTTATTAGTATTTCCGGTTATGAATATCCAAGCTCAATATTTTAGTGAAGATAATTTTATCTATATCGCTAAGCCCAAAAAAGCAGTTTCAGTTGAGTATTTTAAAACCTTAAAAAAAGAAGAAATGATCCAGAGCGTCATTTACTTTGATGGCTTAGGACGCCCTGTACAAAATATTGCTGTAGGACAGGGAGGAAATGGTGAAGATATAATAACCCCAATAGAATATGATGGATTTGGCAGGCAGGAAAAAGAATATTTGCCTTTTTCGCTTCCTAATCCTAACAATCAGTACCCAAGAATAGACACTCAAACCGCGATAAATAGTGTCAAATCTTTTTATAGGGATGAAAAATACGGTAATACCTCAAATCCTTTTTCGCAAAAGAAGTTCGAAAATTCCCCGTTGAACCGGGTTTTAAAACAGGCGGCTCCAGGCAACGACTGGGCAATGGATGAGGGCCATGAAATAAAAATAGAATATCAGACCAATACAAGCGATGAAGTACGGTTGTTTGAAGTAATTACTTCCTGGGATGCCACATCAGGATTGTATGATATCTCTTTTTGGGATAACGGACATTACGAAGAAAACGAGTTGTACAAAACGATTACTTACGATGAAAATGCCTCTCCAAACCTTTCTGAAGCAGATGGAAGTACTGTAGAGTTCAAAAACAAAGAAGGTCAGATCGTTTTAAAAAGAACTTACGAATCGAGTACGCAGCACGATACGTACTATGTATATGACGAGTATGGTAATTTAACTTATGTAATTCCGCCAAAAGCAGATGGAATCATTACTGATGAAATTCTGAATAGTTTATGTTTTCAGTATAAGTATGATAACCGCAATCGTTTGGTCGAGAAAAAATTACCGGGAAAGCAATGGGAATTTATAGTATATGACAGGCTTAACCGCGCTGTAGCCACCGGACCGGCGAATTCTCCGTTTCAGGATGATGCCTCAATTGGGTGGTTAATTACCAAGTATGACGCCCTTGGCAGGCAAATATATACTGGTTGGGATAATAGAACATGCAATGATGCTGAACGATATGTTTTACAGCAAACTTATAATACTGAGAATCCAGTCTTAGAGCCTACTAAAAAAACGGGGATGATTGAAGGCATTAAAGTAAATGATAGTAAAGCACCATCATCCGGTTTCAAAATTCTCACAGCAACTTACTACGATAGTTATAACTTTCCTAATTTAGCTTATAAGCCTTCAAATATATATGGACAAGCAATTTTAGGCAATACTTTTAATATGGTAGTTGGCAGATGGGTAAGAGAAATTACAACTCCATCTGCTGTTTTAGGAGAAACCACTACAATATTTTATGATTCGAAAAAAAGACCTATAGAAAACTATGCTATCAATCATTTAGGGGTCTCTACTTATACCGATAATCTTCTTGATTTTATAGGAAATAAAACGTACTCACTAACCAGTCATTCGGCTTCTTTGTCGAACGTCTCTATTAGAGTATATGAAAAATTCACCTATTCGCAGCAAGGACGTTTGCTAACTCATACTCATCAAATAGCCAACGGAAGCGGAATGCAACTTCTTGCAAATAACACTTATGATACATTAGGACAACTCATAAATAAAAATGTAGGGGGTACTGAATCAAATCCTTTACAGAAGATAGATTATACTTATAACATTAGAGGCTGGCTTACGGCTATAAACGATATCGAAAAACTACAAGTAGATAATGACCCCAAAGATTTGTTTGCCTTCAGAATAAATTACAATAAAGTCGAAGGCAGCAGCGAAGCGGCCAAAGAACTCTATAATGGTAATATAGCCGAGACTTTCTGGGCAGCCGGTTCTGATGGTATTGGTATACAGCGTGGTTACGGTTACCAATACGACCAGCTAAACCGGCTGAAAAATGCCACCTACCAAACCCCAAAAATGGCAGACAATAAAAACTATTTTGGAGAAAACCTGGAATATGATAAAAACGGAAACATAAAAAAACTACAGCGTAAGTTTATGGCTGGAGTTTTAAATAACGCATATGCAGATGACATGGATAATCTAAGTTATTTTTATGATGATAACTCGAACCAGCTCATGAAAGTAACCGATACCTCGAACCAGCCTCAAGGCTTCAAAGACGACAGCGAAGGTTATAATGATAATGATTATGTGTACGATGACAACGGAAATTTAACCCGGGACCAAAACAAAAACATTACCGATATAACGTATAACCATCTCAATTTACCTAAAAAAATAACATTTGCAACAGGAAACACGATTGAGTATATTTACAACGCCACTGGGCAAAAAGTAGAAAAAATTGTAACTGACAATGGGGTTGCGACCAGTACGAAATATTCAAACGGATTTCAGTATAAAAATGATGTTTTAGAATTTTTTCCAATGGCAGAAGGGTATGTTAGGGCCAGTATGATTACCCCTAAAACATATATATACAACTATGTATATAATTATACAGATCATTTAGGCAACATAAGATTAAGTTATGCCCAAAATGCTCAGAAAAACGGTCTTGAAATTCTTGAAGAAAACAATTATTATCCCTTTGGTTTAAAACATCAAGGGTATAATATTGATAATTTACAGCCAAATTACAAGTATAAGTTTCTAGGACAAGAGCGTCAGGATGAGCTAGGCTTGAACTGGGACACGTTTAGACACCGAAATTACGACTATGCTATCGGTAGATTTTTTGGAGTTGACCCAGTTTCTGAAGAA
>Ga0116227_10000092_pt1 | contig 149478 bp, 129 predicted proteins | sample S1TSphgellanicum_FD_89693 | JGI IMG/M metagenome (GOLD analysis project Ga0116227, IMG submission 89693) | Host-associated microbial communities from peat moss isolated from Minnesota, USA - S1T2_Fb - Sphagnum magellanicum MG | ecosystem: Host-associated > Plants > Peat moss > Unclassified...
TAGTCAAGTATTTCGGGTCGATTCCCGACTTTTAGTGGTCGGGAGTCAAAACTGGCGGACTCCCGGGAATTCGACTCCCGGGCCTTCTTTTGGCCATAACTTGTGTTTCAGATGTCTAAATGAGCAATGCGAGCCCATTTTAGACATCTACATTTCAAGACCTTTCCATTGATATAAAGAGCGCAACAAGCCATGGAGTTTTGACCCCTCAAAACGCTCTCTGAAGTTTCAGGAGTCCTTTTGGGACTCCAACTCTCACCAACTCCCAACGTGGGAGTTCACTTGGGAGTGTGAGGGTTCACTCCCTCACACTCTCTGGACTCTTTGCACTCCCAGGAGCATGTGATGTGACTCCCGAGTCTACTACTAGGCCCGCAACCTTACAAACCCCCCCCTTGCCTTGGTCGCAAACCAAGGCTAGGGTTGCGACACTCTCCCCCACTAGAAGAAGAGGTCAATGTCCTCATTGACACTTAGAGTTTTTCTGTCTCACGGTTGCACTCTTGGGAGCATGCGATGTGACTCCCGGGTCTACTATTAGGCCCGCACCTTATAACCCCTTTGCCTTGGCCTTGAGCCAAGGCTAGGGTTGCGACAATATCCAACTTGGATCCAAATTGTTGAAAATGGCACAATAAGGGATGTAGATCCTTGGGTAGGCAATTATAAACGGGTATCTAAAATTATTTCAAATTTCAACACTAGATCAATATACTCATTGAACTATAAATATTATATGATGAAGTGTGTACACCTTATATAGGGCTCATTTACATTAGAATTGAAGGGCCTTCAACCATGTAATACAAAATGAATGAACATCTTGGGACCCTTGGCCTTGAAACATGACAATCCCAAAACGAATTTTGTTCATATGTAGCATTAAGGACCCATTGCACCACCCTAAATTGTGTGAAACAATCACAAATTAGGGCTTTGTGGTCTCCCAACAAATTATGTCAACCAATATTCATAACTTTTAATTTCATGGTCTCCCAATGAAAAAATCATTAAGAGACTTTTAATGATTATTTTTTCATTGCCATTACCTATTTATTTTTCATCCATTTTAAGGGTTTAACTTAGGCCCACGACCTTTTGTATGCTTACTAAAATGAACTGGCCTTTTCCTCCAATAAATTACTTTTGAATTTAATGGACCATGGTCCCAAGGATGTTGGATAAACAATTATATTACATGTTTTAAATCTTAATGAACATGAATTGGTTGATGAAGGAAAGTTGCCCAACTTTCAATGTGCTTGCTCATGAAAAAGTTACAAAAATGTTGTGAATTTTCAATAAAAAACACATGCCATGATGTAAAGGAATGAAACACAACATATCCAACACATCATTTGGGAATCATAATCACATAATAGGACCTAATGAAGCATAAAACAAAACTTGTGAGATCATTCTTTAAAGAAGACCTCCTTAGGTTTAATATTATTTTTTAAAAATTAACCTATAAATTTTCAAATTTAGGATTAGTCTTTTTTGTAGGTTTGGAAATATTTACGATAATTACCACAAATGTGCTTACAATACATAAGTGTTAAACATTGATTTTTTGATAACATCCCTAGAAAACTAATTTATTAATGTAAACTATAAAGTCATCAATAGGAAATTAATTATTTAAAATGTTTACAAATTTTAGCGAAATGTTTTTCTAACAAAATTAAAAAAACAAAAAATTGGGATTTAAAAAAATATATAGTGTAAATTTGACTAAGTGTAATAAAGTTTTGGAGAAATTTGCCAAACTTTCAATGCCACAAAATTTGAAAAAAATAAATTTAAGCATGCTTGCAATGTTTTTTTTTTTTTGTGATGTGTAAATTTTAAATGTTGAAAAATATGTCCAAGTATGTAGTGAAATTGATAACAAAAGGATAAGTTCATAAATGTAGGAAACTAAATAGACATGATTTTATGTAGTGATCAAAATTATTGGTATGTAGAGGGGGAAAAATGATTCCATGAATTATTAAAATGAATTTTCCACCTCATAAATATTGGTGATTCGTATGATTTGAATTTTCAAAACTAATATTGTTAAAGCTAACCACAAGACATAATATGTTTAAGGTATAATAAACAAAGGTACAATTAAGGGGTCCTCAATTACTAGTAAACATGGATAATTAAATGTGTTATTCATAACATGTTTTGAATAGAAATCTAAACATGAATCATAGTTATGAAAAGGGAGAATTAATCTTAGCTTTGAACATATGTCCAAAAAGTCTTAAAAACCATTACAACATTTCAAAAAGACACAACTTTAAGAAATATGTTCAATATGTCCAAATTTATTTAAACTAGTTAAATGTATTGAAAATGGATGAAAAACATCTTAAATAAAAAGAAAACTTAAGCTATTGCCATTCCTTATAATGCAATAAAAGAACAGTAGATGTGAAAATGATAATGATACTAAACTTGACAAATCAATAGGCTCATAAAAACATCTTTAAACATTGAAGGAAAACGCAAAAACATGACCCACCTAAGGTGCAACCAATACTTAATTTTACATGTTTTTTAATGTCAACTTAAGTTAATATTGAAAATATTTGATGTATAACCATGTTTTCTTATTTATTATGGGAACATTGAATTAAAATATCAAAAACATGAAATGAATATATAATATTCAAAAACATTTTTAAAACAACATAATTAATGTTTTCATTACTTAATGTTGTTTTCAAATGGTTCAAAATGTTTTGAAAATGATATAATCATAAATAATAATAAATACACAAATTTATAATGTGACATTCTTTTGAAGTCATACGAATTTAAATAATTTTCATGTAAGCTTTTAAATCGTGGATTTGATCATATTCTTCTTAAATAATCGCTTTTATTACTCAATTTGCCTAGCTCACACATGGTTTTTTAACCACATCATGAAGGAGGTGGATGTGGGTCATGTTTCTTTTTTTTTCAACCCATCTCACTCTTTAGACAAATCATGCATCTATAAGGAATTATATATAAAATACATTGGACAACTTTTTCTTAAGAAATTATGACCATTTGTCATATATATCGAAAAAAAGAAGTTAGAAAAATATATACCATTGTTTGTACAAGCTTTTTCCAAATACCACATTCGTGTGTTCACCTTACAACAGATAAGCTTGCATAAATGATAATCCTTGATTCTAATGTACATAATTATCAACCTTTCAAATTTTGCAAAGTTATTCAAACTCACCAAAGTGAGCATGGTTTTAAAGAAGGAATGGCATTTAGATGATCTTCACATCCCTCCATTAGTGTTGGAATGTCTTGTTGATCATCCAATGCTTGCATGCTTCTCCACCCACACTCTAGTAGGTTCTTGTTCCTTCAATAAGTTTGCCTTCTTGTTGATTTCTTTCATTGTCACATACTCCTCAATTGGTGAAATCTCTTTTATAAATCAATTTGTTTGTTGTGGCAACAATGTGTGTGCTCTCTTTTTCTTAGACCTTCTTCTTTTGAACTTCTAGTGATCTCTTGCCCATGGTGTCAATTGTAAAAATGTCCTCCAAGATACAACTCTCTTCTTGTACTCAAGCCCTTGCTTTGTGTTTACAACAATATAAGTGTTAAAAAAAACCCCTTGTATATTTTATCTCATCACATACTCAATAAGGAGCTTGATATCAATGAAGGAGATTGATTTGGCATATAAAATAAGTGTTACAAATCACATTGTGCATTACGTGGAAGTGACATTCACATTTGATTTAGGTTATTTTTTCCTCATGTTGCGACGTTACCCTATAGCCTAGAGTCATAAATGTTCCTCAACCATAGTTTTGCCCCGTCTACTCTAAACAAGTTCAATTTAATTGAGTTTTCCATAATAAAGTCAGGAAAACACGGCACCAGTACCCCTGAGTTTGGTCCAAAACCGGGTGAGATTGAAAAAAAACCTGCAAAAAAATACATTAGCCTTGTGGGGGGCGGGGGGGAGGGTCAAACTCAGAAATGCACCACTTTTTGTGCCAAACTGAGTATCATCCGGTTTTGACCCCGTCTTTCCTATTTCCTGAGCGCCTCCACTGCTGTTACATATATTTTCACTGCTCCTACATGCACAACCACTGTAATTACCTCAGACCTTGTGCATTAAATGCTGAGTTTTAGCATTTCATACCCAGATTCAATAAAACTTCCTTACTTTCTGGACCTCACTCTCAAAGAGGGGATAGGGGGGGTGAAAAGAGGCCCAAAGCGAGGGTGAAGACAGGATGACTTTAAGAAAAACTCTAATCGACCTAAAAGGTTTGTAAATATCACTAATGAAAAAAAAAATGGGTAGAAGGAAAAAGTGCTATGCACACACACCCAACTTACAATCCTAAAGGTCCAAAGGGACACACCGAGCTTAGTTATTGGGTTGGTGTAGGCCACGGTTTGTTAGGGTTTCTTTCTTACGAGCACACATGGGTATGTTATGTGCTCCATGTATTGTGGCCGTATTATTATTCAAATAAGGTTGTTGGGGCCGTCAGTGGTTTTAAGACCTCCGGGGTAGTAGTGCTTATTGTATAGTACTACTCGTTGCAAAGTTGGGTAGTGTATATATACCATCTAGAGTGTAAAGGTCATCAATCCAAGTGTGAAATGAACAGCCCAATAGAGATATATCTGTAAATTCATCCTGTCTTTTGGGCCTCCTTTCAGCCCCTAGTAGTAACCCCTCTTTTAATGGTATCCGCAAAGTAATGAAAGTTTTCTGATATCTCTACTAATGTGTCAAGCACGACACATAACCTTTGGTTTGTTTTAAGAACAATTGGTGGGTAGCACGCGACCATTCACTACACCAGCTTTTGCAAATCATTGGAATCCATCCAGGCTTTTTTTTTAAGAATTTTACCAACTAACTTCGATGAAGTTTGGTGGTGTCGAGGAGTAGAATATTCTTGAATATCCGAAAATTTTCTTTCTTTATTTATTTTTTCTTCACAAATTTTTGGGTCTTTGGAAATTTTACTCTTTTTTTAAATTAAAGTTTTCAATATTTTTGTACAAAATAATATAATTAATGTCAAAGCTGCCAAGGTACAATGGTATAGGGAAAATAATATTTGTGTGGATACCCACATTACCACACATGCACCAGAGGTTTTTTTTTTTAATTTTAATTTTAAACAAAAAATTTTAACTGGTGAAATTTCGTCGAAAAGTAAAATTAAAAATTTTAAAACAAAAAAAATGATTTATTTTTTAAAGGTAAAAAAAATGAGATTCATATACTTGGTTTTCATTGTTGTGAAAGCAAACATATAGAAGGATGAATTATTTTTTTAATTGCTTTATTTTTTTGGTTTATAGCCAGATTTGGCTAAACCTTCCTAGTGATAATCATCACTTTGGTTTACAAAACAAAAATTCCTTTCAATTTTTTTTTTAAAAAAAAAAATTTAAACATCTATGCACACACACCTTTAAAGAAACACAACTAACGAACCGAGCCTATATCTTTTACATGCGGCCCACTTGGCTACAAACATAACTTATTATTATGCCGATATTATTAATCAAACTACTATCGCACGGCCATATGCATGGGGACTTAGATAAAACCGTATAAAAATTCATTGAAAATTATTTATTTATGCATGGTGGGGGGGGGCCTTATACATAGGCCCGGAGATGTCATTCATTTCTTTTGTAATACCTATTTTCCGAGACGACAAGGAAGATAGAAAGGGGTACTACTACACACACTATTACATATTTCATACACGGCCCATATAGCTAATTAAATTGGTGGGGCTAATCAATAGCCATAATTAAAAAAATAAAGATTTATAAATGTATTGCCCTAAATATTTCATAGGAATCACTTTATTATTTATTTATTTATTTATATTATTATTTATTTAATTTTCTCGTTGTTTTAGTTCGTGGGAGACTTGAGCATTTTCAACATGGCCTAATTCAAACGCTTTTTTTTTTTCCTTTTTTTTTTTTCGTTGCAGATTTTGAAGGAGAAGAGACGAGTTTGGAGTCCATTTCAGCAGCTTCTTGTGTGGATCGATCGAAGAAGAAATGAATTGTGAAGAGAAGAGAAGAGAAAAGGAGAAGAAGAATTTTTTTTTAAATTTTTTTTGTAGATTTTGAGGGAGAAATTTGAGGAAGGAGAAGGGAAGAGTGTGGAGTCCATTTGAGCGGCTTCTTGTGTGGATCGATCGAAGAAGAAATGAATTGAGAAGAGAAGAGACGAGAAGAGAAGAAGAAGAAATTTTTTTTAAAAAGTTTTTGTAGATTTTGAGGGAGAAATTTGAGGAAGGAGAAGGGAAGAGTTTGGAGTCCATTTCAGCAGCTTCTTGTGTGGATCGATCGAAGAAGAAATGAATTGAGAAGAGAAGAGAAGAGAAGAAGAAGAATTTTTTGTAAAAACGTTTTTGCAGATTTTGAGGGAGAAATTTGAGGAAGGAGAAGGGAAGAGTTTGGAGTCCATTTGAGCGGCTTTTTGTGTGGATCGATCGAGGGAGAAATTCAGAAGTGCAAGAAACAAGAACAAGAAATTGTATTTATTGCAGATTTTGAAGAAAGAGAAGGACGAGGAGGGACTTGGAGAGCGGCAACATATATCTATCTATCTAGTTTGCAACAATGCAGGCATTGCAGGTGTTGTTGGAGGAGCCAATACGGCTGGGCTCCATACTGGAGTCGTCGTCGGTGCAGCCGTTTTCATCGCTGACCAAGATCATCGGGACGCTAGGACCGAAGTCGCGATCCGTGGAGAGCATCGAGAGCATGCTGAGGGCGGGGATGTCAGTGGCGCGATTCGACTTCTCCTGGGGCGATGAACAATATCACCAGGAGACTCTGGAGAATCTGAAGCAGGCGGTGAAGAACACGCGACGGCTGTGCGCCGTGATGCTGGATACCGTGGGACCGGAACTCTACGTGGTGAACGATAAGGACATCGCCATTCAGCTAGTGGAAGGTGAGCAGCTCATTCTCAGTCCTCCCGCCGACAACAACAACAACAACAACAACAATAGCAATAACAGCAGCATCGCCGCCGCAGCAGCAGCTCCGTGTTCGACCAAAGTGCTGTCTGTGAATTACGACGCGCTAGCGGCTGCGGTCAAACCCGGGGATACGATCTTCATCGGACAGTATCTCTTCACAGGAAGCGAGGATACTTCCGTGTGGCTGGAGGTGACGGAGACTCGAGGAACTGACGTCATTTGCAAGATCAACAATACTGCAACTCTCACTGGTACTCTTTCCCTCGAATCCTCTCGAATCCCTGTTTCTTTGCAAACATTGCACTAGAATGTGTTTCCTCAGCAGGAAGGAAAATGCCTGCCAAAACACTGTTCACTTGAATCCCTGTTTCTTCTCAAACAATTGCACTAGTTAAGTTCCAGAGATTCAAGTAGCATTTCTTCAGTAGGAATTTCCTGCCAGAACACTACTGCCTACATGCAATTTCTGAATCACATGAGATTGTATGTGAATCACACATCTACAGGTGGTTTCAGTTGCAGCGGTTTCCCTTTCCAATTTCTTGACAGATGATTATGTATGTCTGAGTCACATGAGGGGACAATGACCAGAGTCCTGATCAATCTTCTTTGTTCTTCTGTTGTGAGAAAGGGTGAAATTGTATGTGATAATAGGGTATCTGCAGCAGCAGCTTGGATCCATTGTTTACTTCATCAGAAAGATTTGATAGATTGTTATGTTTTAGGATTCAAGGTGCACATGCAACAATGATTCTCAAGACCTATCTAGGACATTCCGTTTCACCTGCAGCTGGTTGTTGAATGTGCTTTGTATTTTGTTAGAGAGTGTGCTAGTACTATTTAGAGCTTTTGGGGTTGATAACAAAACCCTCACTGAGCACTCATCAACTGGTCTGGCACAGGTACTCTCTTCACAGCACATGTTTCACAAGTGCAAATCGAACTCCCAACATTGAGTGAATATGACCTGAGAATCATGTCAACTTGGGGGGTCCGCAACCAAATTGATTTCTTGTCTCTCTCATATACTCGACACGCAGATGATGTGCGCTTAGCTCGCTCCCATCTGGCAAAGCTTGGTGACCTTGTGCAGACACAAATCCTGGCCAAGATTGAGAACTATGAAGGACTGGCCCAGTTTGATGCGATCTTGAAGGAGGCTGATGGGATCATTCTCTCTCGTGGGAACCTTGGAATTGATCTTCCTCCAGAGAAGGTGTTCTTGTTCCAGAAAGTGGCAATCAACAAGTGTAACTTTGCAGGGAAGCCGGCAGTTATCACTCGTGTTGTTGATTCCATGGTTGATAATCCCCGTCCTACTCGTGCTGAGGCAACTGATGTTGCGAATGCTGTTCTTGATGGAGCGGATGCGGTCTTGCTTGGTGCGGAGACTCTCAGAGGCTTGTATCCTATTGAGACCATCACCACTGTTCGCAGGTCTGATAATTATCTTCAACTACACTACATTGTCTTCTTAGGTGTAACTGTGTCATGTGTTCACAGTCCCGGTATGATCATGCTAGCAGGTTCTGTTGCTTCTCCCTAAACACAGGACAAAGCAACCTGATCATATTATTGCCTACACTGCTGCACACTTAAGACCTGAATGACTCAATCTGCAAACCTCTATGGACCTGGAAGACTTTTGGACTTCTGGAGAAGGATGAATGTCAGATATGTCGATGTTAAGTTTGTGAGTCTGCAGGTGTGAGAGAGGAGGAAGTTGAGGGTACTGGTCTATCTTTTATTCCAACTCCTTGCCCTATATGAGGATGTGATGGCCTTGAATTCAGTTGGTCCTGATTTGACAATTGGGTCCATTTTGAATATAACTGGAAGAAGCACTGCAGGCACCCTTGGCATCTGCAAGGCTTCAATTTAGGAAATCATGGGTGAGCAGAAGACTTGTTGTCAATAATTTGCTGGAAGGCATCCCTATGCTGCTGCTATTCAATTGGTCATACAGCAGTACTGTCCCACCACAAGGAAGAGGAGCAGACTGTTGTATGGGCTCATTATCTCTCTCAACATTGTATTTGAGTTTTTGGTCTGCAGGATAGCTGTTGAAGCAGAGAAGGTCTTCAACCAGGCTGTGTACTTCAAACGAATGATTAAAAGCACTGGGGAGCCAATGGAGCACCTGGAGTCGATTGCATCATCTGCTGTTAGAGCTGCAACCAAAGTTATGGCAGCATTGATTGTGGTGTTTACATCGTCTGGCCGGGCAGCCCGCTTGATTGCAAAATATCGGCCAACTATGCCCGTGCTCTGTATTGTCATTCCAAGGCTCCACACCAACCATCTGCGGTGGAGTTTCACAGGGGCTTTTCAGGCCAGGCAGAGTCTTGTTGTCCGAGGCCTATTTCCTATGCTTGCTGACCCCCGCCACTCAGTGGAAACTAGTAATGAGTCTATCTTGAAGGTATTATTTTTTCTCTTTTGTTTGTTTTGTGTTGGTCTGGCTGGCTGTTACAGGGTGTGAATGACATGATATTGTGTAAGATGTGAACCTAAACCCTAAACCAGAAGTATATATCATAAGGTGTGCTCATTGAGCACTAATAAAAAAAAGTCATGTAGAACTGACTGTCTCAATTTTTGAGAAAGGCATCTTACACTACTGAATTCCCCTTATGCTAGCTGGAGTGATTATGTAGGACGGGTGTTGATGATGAGCACTCAGTGAATTGCTCAACAGCTACAGACTCCCATAATTCCGGAACAAGGAGTGTGAATTAACATGAGATCTACATTCAAGGAACTGCCATGCCATTGGCCATTGCTTGACCATCAGAACTAAGTTAATGACGAAAATCTAGCTGGTTCCAGGATCTTGGATGAGCTACAATTCATCAGTGAGCATGCATGACTACACAAGTAGTCTGATTGGCTAGGTGTGTTACTCATGTGTTGGTTCTTAAGTGCAGAGTAGGGGTTGGGATTGAGCCCTAGACGACATTACTCAGAGCCTGGGTGACACATTGTGTGTTGTTCTCTCCTCATTGCAGGTTGCTTTGGATCATGGAAAAGCAGTAGGAATTGTGAAGTCACATGACCGAGTTGTTATATTCCAAAAGTCTGGAGACTCATCATTGGTCAAGATCATTGAGTTGGAATGAACCTGGCTTTACCAGGGTCTACTGGGAGGCATGTGTCTAACCAGCCCTTGCTTCAATTTTTGACAGAACAGCTCCTTTCCAGGCTGATGCAAAAAGCATAACATGCATGGAGCACATTCAACATCCGTGGGTTAGATTTGGCATTGGTTTTGTTTGTGACCATGGATGTTTTTGTTGTGGATCTACTTGTCTCCTACAAACGCGAAAACATTTCTATGCTCAAAGTAAGGAAGGCTGAATGAACATGTGGATAGGAGATATGTTGGCAACAGGTGCACAGTAAATGAGAGGTGTAATCAACATGTATGCCAAGGCCTTAGATCTTAAAATAGTGCCTTCAAATCGACATGTCCATTTGTAGGTGTGAATTCATTAAAAGACAATGAGCTATGGGTAAAAAGGTGGAGTGTTTGCATGGGATCTTTTGATACTTGTGTTTCGTGTTGTAGGGCTCTACATATTTGCTCGGGGAGGCAGACAGCAAGCTCATGTCTCAAACCTCCACCTGTCCCATAAAGAAGAACAATTCCAAGCAACAGGCCTGGCCTATTCATGCATTTCTCTTCGATTCCTTCTCAGCTGGTCAATTGTGAAAGTTACTTGTCTCATTCTATGTCAATGTTGGAATATTACAGATACCATCCGTGCTATTTTGAGTGTACACATACATTCATATTGCCACATAAATGAAGAGCGCACTTGAGAGTGTTGTACCTTTCTGCTCCTCTTGATGGAACGGAGGAAGGTGAGAGAGAGAGAGAGAGAGAGAGCTCATAAATTATTCTAGTGAATAATTTAAACTAGTGGTGCTTATAATGGGGTCTCATGAATTCAAGATCAAAACTGTTGTTGTATTCCAAAACTGGCAGTGTAACAAATGGCTGTTTTCTGGATTCCAGAACTGTGTTGTAAAACAGAGGTTGAAATATTTGTTCTTTGACTCCGAAACCGGTGTTGTAACTAACAGAAGGCAATTTTGTTTTTCTTTTTTTTCCAGGATTCGAAAACTGTCTTCTAACAACAGGGCTGTGTAATTTTGATTCCAGAAGGACTCTATTTTCCCTGGATTTACTGAAACTGTGTTGTAACTTGTAACCAATGTTGGGTAACCGAGGGGAATGCCTGAGGAGTGGGCTCTTACTTCTGGGGAGTTGAAGGTCATTTTACTTTGGGAACAAATGCCTGAGGAGTGGGCTCTTACTTCTCGGGAGTTGAAGGGCATTTTACTTTGGGAATGCACACCTGAGGAGTGGGCTCTTACTTCTTGGGAGTTGAAGGGCATTTTACTTTGGGAATGCACACCTGAGGAGTGGGCTCTTACTTCTGGGGAGTTGAAGGGCATTTTACTTTGGGAACAAACATCTGAGAAGTGGGCTCTTACTTCTCGGGAGTTGAAGGGCATTTACTTTGGGAACAAAATGCCTGAGGTGTGGGCTCTTACTTCTCGGGAGTGGAAGGGTGTTTTGCTTTGGGAAGAAACGCCTGAGGAGGAGGCAGACATTCCCAAAGAAAGAGCCCACTCCTTGGGTGTTTACTTTGGGAACAAACACCTGAGGAGGAGGCAGACATTCCCAAAGAAAGAGCCCACACCTTGGGCGTTCACTTCGGGAATGCCTGAGGAGTAGGACATTCCTGAAGAAAGAGCCCACTCCTCGGGTGTTTACTTTGGGAACACCTGAGGAGGAGGTCATTCCCAAAGTAAGTGGCCCTAAGTGGCCCTTCAACTTGTCAAGCATTCCCAAAGTAAAGCATTGCCCTTGGACTCCTCAGGCGTTCCCAAAGTAAGTGCCCTTTGACTCCAGCTTAGGTGGGCACTTACTTTAGGAACCCCTCACCGGCCATTACCCTACACATATAGAGGCTCTGCCCGATTATGGCAAAGTAAAAAAAAATGCCGCCCACTCCTCTAAATCCCAATTAAAGTCCCCTCTGTAGGTAGCTAGGTAGCTAGGGCTGGGCAGGAGGAAAAGGTTTGTTCCTTTCTGCCCATTCCTGAAAGTCACCTTTCTTGAAATAACCTCTTCTTCTTCTTCTTCTTCATCTTCTTCTTCATCTTCATCTTCTCTGCCTGCAAATCCTTCGTCTTCTTCATCATCTTTCTTGACACTTTTTGTAACTGTTTTCCTTCAATTCCTTCATCCCTATGTTGTGCACACAGGCATGAAACGAATGATTGATGGGTGGTGAATTCACAAACGATGGGTTGAGAAGATTTTGAAACAAATGATTGCTTTTGTGATGCAAATTTGGAATAGCATTAGTAATAGTAGAAGAAGAAGAAGAAGAAGAATTGCCACGTTGTTGCTGCCGCTGCTGCTGCTGTGAGGGGATTTTTTGCAGCTGTGATGGATGATACCAACTGCTTCTGGGTTTGAAATGTGATGTGAAATTGGAGTTTCTAATTTTAGCACTTGCAATGTGATTTTGAGAGGAGGATCGAGGCCAATGGCAATGGCAATGGCAATGGCAATGGCAGTCAAGGGACAGAATGCCAGGCACAAGAGAAACACATATCTACAGCACAAAGTAAATGAGACTCTGCTCTTGCCTCACAAGTCTGCACCACCACCTCTTCTTCTTACAACTCATGATGCCAAGGTGAGAGAGAGAGACATGCATACATACATGCATGCCCCACCTCCTCTATCAAACCCACTCACCTCTCTTTTCTTTTCTCTGAATCCATTGAAGATGGTCTTAGAATGTGAATTTTGTTTCTGCAGGTTTTTTTCTTGCTGCCATTTCTGGTTCTACTTTCTGTTGGGGTTTTTTCTTTTCCTTTTTCTTTTTCTTGTTCCTTCTTTTTTTGGGGAAAGAAAAATTATTCTTGGTGTGTTGCAGAGTGCTTCCTTCTTTACTCTGTATTCATTTATCATGCCAGAATTATTTATTCGTTTTTCACTTATAGTTTTCTTGTGGAAAACTCAGCTTTGGAAAAAAGAAATTAAAAAGATTGCCAGAATATTCTAGCTCAAAGCTTCTTCTCAATGTGGTGGTTATTCTAGCTCCAAAATGTGAGGAACAAATTGTATAACATTCCATCATTGTGTATTAATGATCACAATTTGAAGCATTGGTGCTATTGAGAAGAAGTTCTTCTGTTATTGATCACAAATTTGAAGTTATTAGTGCTATTAAGAAAAAACAATTCCGTCATTGATCACCAATTGAAGTATTGGATCCCGTTCAGAATTTCTCTGTATTATAATTTCTCACAAAAATTGAATTGAAGAATGAGTGGTGCTGTTGAGAAATTTTCTGTCATTGATCACAAATTGAAGAATGGGTGCTGGTTGAGAAGTTTTTATTGTGTATGAAGAATGTGTTTCCACTCTAAGTGGCTCAATGCTCAGCAGCTACGCTGCCATGCCCATCATCCATGATGATATTCTAGGAAGCTTGCAAACATGGGTCAATTTACAGTGTTCTCACAAAAACACATGCTGAGTTTCTCCACATGTTCCAAGTCAAGTTCACTGTGAGTGAAGAAAGTGGGTGGTAAGATGGAAAAAATTTGAAACATGGCTCGCTGACTGACCGACTGATTGCAGGTATCTCGACATGGAGGAGTTCCTTTGAGTACAGAACAGGAATTAGCCTTTGTTCATCAACATCAGCAAAGAATGCGCATGAACCGCATCTTGCAGGTTTTTTTTCTGTCTCTTCTCTCTCCCCTCTCTCACTGCCACCCTCTCCCTCTGCCTCACTCTTGTGTGTAGCTTGGAGTTGAATCCCTTTTGTAACTAGGATATATGTTGTGCTCACATTGATTGATATATGGAGTGGTTGAAGAATCACAATTGTTGGGTTTGTCTAAATCCTCTCAATGCAGAGAATTCATCAAACCCTAATAGAAGGGTGGATGGGGGGGGGATTGGGGAGTGAGATTCAGGTGCGAGCTCAGGAGATGGTTTTTGCATCACAGCGTGTGGATGAGTTCCGGGAGCGCAAATTGGAAGACAAGAATAAGCTGCTGAACCATCTCAAGGTTTACCCAGGCAGATTTTATCCCTTTCTTTGCTTTCATGGTTGTGTGCTTTGATCTGTCTGTTCTCACCTTCCAAGTCTCTTGATTCTATCTCTAGCTAGATTGACAATAGATGGACCAACCTGGATGAAAACTCTTCTGTTGTGTGAGTTATCATCAGCTCAACAGTGGTGATCCTAGATCAAGAAGAACTAGTCTTTCAAAGAGGTAGTTTTGGTCCACTCTAAGAGCTCTCAACTAAATCAGAAGAAGATGGGTGTTTTGATTTCCCTCCTTTCTTTCTTTCCTTCTTTCTTACCATGAGAGCACTGGGTAGCACCGAATAATTAACATTCGAAAAATACCCAATGGCATGTAACAGGAGGTGTGGAGGGATGAGCAAAGGCGACAGATTGCAAGTCTAGCAGAGGAGTTTGTAAGCTCATGTCAGAGCATTGGGCTCAGCTATGATGCTGCCTTACTTGTTGAGTGCAACAGGGTTTGTTGTTCTCATCCCATCCCATCCTGTAAATTCAAGATAACAACACTTGGCTTAAGTGTAATACATGTATCTATCACTAGACAGCATTGCTAGTTGTTATGATCCTGCCATCTCCTGGTCATAAGCAGATGATTCACATGGATAAAACAACACATGGTAATCATTGGGTGTATGATCATCAGAGGGTGGCAGTACGGTCAATGCTAAGGTACTAAGGAAGGCCATGTATGATTATTGCAGGCAGCCAAGGAGGAGTTGTTGGCTCGGCAGGCTGAAGAAGGCCATTGCTGGGACTTACTCCGATCCCAGGAGGCTCTGCAAAAGGTCAGGACTCTCGGTCAGTTCATCACCAGAATTGGTTGAAGGAGTTTATTATGTGTTTTATACTACATGTGTGTGAATTTTTGCTAACTGACATAAACTTGGGTATTTCATAGGATCTCTCTCCTGATCAGATGCTTGACCCTCTGAACAACTCCGAGCCCATTTGATGAATTCTCTGAAGGTTTTCAAATTAAAAAAATTCAAGATCTCTCATGGCTGTTGACATCTCATTGTGTTGTACTTCCAAAATATTATATGACATCAAATAGGCACGTGCTGAAAAAGAAAGCAGAGAGAGAAAGCAAAGAGCTCCAGAAGTTCGAAGGAAAATGGTGGAAACTGTATCCAACATTGAGAGGAGCCTTGCCCATCATTACTCAACCCAGTGCAACAAACAAAAGTGGCAAGAGAGTATTACTGGTGGGTGTACACTTGTGTTCCTCTCCACAATCTGTTGTGGCATCTTTTGCCAGTTTTTTTGAAGTTTTTTGCTACTTGGGTAGTTTGATGTTGCAAAACTGGTTCAGGTTCTACCAGGATCAGATTCTCGAGAAATCAAGATCTTCTACATCTGACCTTTAGACATTTGCCAATTTCTTGGGAAATGATCTCAGGATCATCATGCCATCAGACAACAAATCCCCCAACAGCAAGTGCACGAGATCATGTAGGAAACCATAATTTCATCTATTCTCGGCCTTCAGGCATTCCTACTGATTTCAAGGACACACATCTACACTCACGCTTTTGTGTGCTCCGTGATTGCACCAATCGCTCTACGAGTGCTCATGTTGCAGTCAATTGTCAGTCTGACAAAGAATTAGAGGTGAATGCATGGCGTGCTGCTGATGCACAGCGAAAGAGCAACAGGTGCACAAAGGCACGCCAGTCTGAGCAGGAGGAAATCAACAATGAGCGCAAGCTTGAACGAGGTCATGCAGCAGCTGCCAAATTGCTGAACAATGGCCAGGTGGCAGTTCAGAAAAGCTTGTTCTGCACACATCTTTTTCTCCTTATACAGACTAAATGTGTCATAGAGGAGCTTCTTCATAAACCTGTTATGCATGCATAAATGTTCATTCAATGATGTTCATCTAGTACTTTGTTGTTTCCCAGTCATCTTTTTTGTCTCTCTTTTGCTGCAAACCCATCAAAGGTTTTGCATCGTTTCCTTTAAGGATCATCATCCATTGGAAACTGTCTCCTCGCTTGCAGAGAATTGCATCACAATTGGAGCAAGAGGTAGAAGAAGCCCTTCAGGGAGGTGAAAATCTCTTCAGGGATCAGTTTCACGGCCTGCAAGCTTTGAGACAGCAGCAGCAGGGTGTACAAAGCTGTGCAGGGCATGACAAATGTGGCATCTCTGACAAGATCATCACCAATACATCATTTCATGACCAACTTTCATGCCCAGGTGTGATCGTATTCCAACTTACATAACCCAAACTGAAGGTACAATGTATTGCCAAAGAAGCTCAACATGGCAATAATGGATGAGACTGAGTGGAAAACTGTTTCTGGCAATGCAGATTTGACCAGAGAAGAAGTACATATTTCTTCTTCTTCTTCACTGAAGAAGAAGGCTGGGGAAAAAATTGTAGTTGACAACAATGGGCTGGAATTTCAAGAAGTAGTCGAATCTCAGATTGGAAACACCCACACGCAGCAAGAGGATCATCAGGAGATGCAAGAACAGCTACAGTATGACTTTCGAAAAGGCGAAAGTCATAAATGTGTGATGACAAGTGTTGTCAGTGGTGGTGGAGGGATGTTGAAAGTTGATGGCCTGTTTTGTCCAAATTCTTCTTCAGTTGTAAAAGCAGACGACATGGTGTTTGAGCCTTGTTCAGTCTCCAAATCCTTACCCCGCAGCCCTGCCACCACAGCACATGCTGCCAGATCCCCCAGGAGGGCTTCCTATGATCATCATCCTACTTCACAAGCAATGTTGACAAACCATGATGATGAAATTGAAGAAGCAGCTTCAGATCACATGGCAAAGGTGACAAAAGTGATGCCTCCTCATCATCAACCTCACAAGGCCAATCCCAGAAGTCACCAGCTGCCTGAGTTTGAAAGCCAGAGAGATTTGAGTGCAAGAAGACCACAATCTGGGAAAAGAGAGATCAGCAGTCAGGGAATTAGCAAAGGAGCTGCTGCGGTTGCTGCATGTCAGCAGATTGACAACTCCCATGGAAAACTTCAAGGTTGGTCAACTCCATCCCAGTATTGCGATCATACAGGAACAACAGAAGACAATGGCGGTATGCATGTAGCTGGCAATGAGCTGCTGCCAGGAGTGCAACAAAATGTCTTGAATCATACACGAAGAATTGCCCAATTTCAAAACCATCACATAAAGTCTGATTTTGGTGATCGGATTGTGAAAACTCAAAGCGAATCAAGGGATTCAACAACAAGATGTCGACCTCCCTTCCTCTCTTCTGGGAGTAACTCTCAGAGGAGGATAAGAACATGTCAACAACCCTCAACTGGTGGCAACTTTCCATCTTCTTCGGAGTCGGATATTGCAGCTGCAAATGCTGTGAGGGCCTCTGTCATTGCAAGTGTGAAGGAAAATATCAAAGATGGAGTCTATAATTCACAGAAACTGAACCTTTATTCACCTCCACGAGATAGATCAATCCTTCAGAGCACCACTCGCCAAGCTACTGCTGCTGCTACATTTGGTTGTCTGCGATCCACAGCCAACAGAGTCAAAACCATAGACAATAACAACAAGAGTCAAAAACAAAATGACACCTGGCAGACTCATGCTCAGAGTGCAGCATCCGGTGGTGGTCCTCCTGGGCATTCCACTTCTTTCAAGGGTCAACTGCAAGCTGTGGAAGCTGTATATGGAAGGCTCCGTCGAGCAAATGAATGGCTTCATGGCAAATTTGGTCGTAAGGTAGATTGTGCACATGGTGATCAGAAGCTGAAAGTCCATGCAGATCATCATCAGGGACACACGAGATCTGCAAGATCTTGGGAAGAACATCATAAGGATTTACATTCTGCTGAGAGGAGTCATGGTGGCGAGATTATTAAACCACCCAAGTCACAGAATCCACGTTCTGGTTATGGTTGTGTCCCTTCTCAGGACCAAGTTGATCAGGTGCAACCGCACTGCTGCTGCTGGTCTCTCTCTGTCTCCATATGTGCTTATAGCAAGCATTTTGAAACATCCATTTTTTTTTGTACTGAACCTTTCTTAGTCACAAATGAGGAAATTTATCTAGCAGCAAAGTACTAAGGACTTGCAATTTTTTCTAATCAAAATTGTACCAACAGAGTGCACTCCAGGTTTTGGGTGGAAGAATTGGAGTGACGGAGAAAGTGGTCATTGGAAAGGGTCGTCAAGAACTGCAGCAGCAGAAAAGAACCAGGGAATTACCCAAGAGTACAAAACATGGGAGAGCTGTATGGAAGAGCTATGATGAACGTGACACCATACTTAGAAGTCGCAAGGACAATAATATATTACTGAGCCAATGTTGTCATACAAATACATGTAGACCATGTGGTGGGCAATCAGAACCATGTTCACCAACATCACACAAACTGGAGGCAGATCATTTCAGTCGGAGGAGGAGGAGGAGGTGTTGTGATCATCATGCATGCCGTAATGAAGAAGATGAAGAAGCAGCTGATTCTAGTAGTCTAGAGCACCAATGCCAGTTGCAGCCAGAGGCGGTGGTTACATTGCAGGAGCACCCACAAAAGCTTCATGTGACCCAGGAAAAGTCTTGTCGAACTGCATCCATTTTCAGGCGTTCACCAGCACAAAGACACACAGCTCCTCAAATTTGCAGCAGTGCCAGGACACAACATGATGTTGTTCGCAATGGTTCGAATGTTACAAGTTTTCCTCATCATAACAATATGGCACCTGCAGATGTTATGTTGGAGAGTACAACTAATGATGACACCAGAAGGAGATCAGGAGCTTCTGGATCCTTCCAATCAGCTGAGGTACCATATCATCTCTTCCACCAACATCAGAAAATGAGATCAACAATTTTGTTGGCAGTATACTATCAGTTTTTTTTTTGGTTGGTGCCACTCTTGCTTTTTACATCATGGGTTTTAATCTTTTCCAACTACATGGGTGTTGGCAGTTTTGACAGTTCTGGAGTCTTTGACAGATACTGGACCTGCTGTCACTGATGTTCCTGCAAGATTTTTTAAATGGGTTGCAGGTTTTTTCAAGGATCAATAAGCGGAAAAGGAGCGAGAGCAATTGTCCTTTACATGACAAGACTTCCCTCTCACCCATTCACAGCCCAACAACAATAGAGAGACATGATTCAGCCATGAGAAGTTCGGTCGAAATATGTCACCAACCACCTTCCCAAGCCTGCCAAATTGCCTGCATTGAAAGAAGATCATCACCTGGAGAAAACAGAATGGGGCCCAGGACATTGATCAGAGACAAACTTCACAACAAGCCTTCTGGGTTGTCTAAGTCCCCATCTTCCAGATTTAAGGTGGATCCACCACATGATGTGAAAATGTCGAAGTACTCATCATTCCAACAAAAAGTCATGGATCAACAGCAAGCATCACACAAAGGCATGACGATTCATTCTGATTCAATGGTGGCAAGTAAGTCTTTGCCACATCATGATTCAAGGGGGGCAGTGTCATGCAAGCTTTTGCAGACTGTTGTTGTTCCAAATGCAACTGCAACAAGAAGTACTACTACTGTGCCACACTCCTCTTTGCCACATAATAATAATGGCCACCATTCAAGGACATTGACATGCACCAAGTCTCCAAAAGCTACTACTACCCATGTTGTTTCACCACCACAATATCATGTGAAATTAGGAACCCAGAAATCTCCACAAAGTGCTCGAGCAATGGAAAGGAATAATCATGGGGTGGCAGCAGCAGCATCAACAACAGCAGCAGCAGTGGTGAAACCCTCCTGCTGTCCTTGGGAAGCACAGTCACTGGATGTTGTCCTTGGATCACTTTCAGAGCAGGTGGGCGATAACAAAAGTTCAGGATGCTTGCTTGCAAACATATCTGCTGACATCTTCTGCAAAGCATAAAGAAATTCCTGATTCCTTTTGATCTCTTCCTCAGTCAGGCAGGCATTTGACATTCCTGCTTGCTTGCATGTTATCATCCTTGGTTGCAGATGCGAGAGCTGGACAGAAGACTTCATAAGGTCACGACACCATCACCACCCTGCACTTCGAGAAGTTCATCTCCAATTGAACACCATCATCGAAGAGGTAGTAATAGCCTTGCAGCTCCCAGTGGCAGCATGTGGAGGAGTAGTTGTTACCAGAACTGTTGTCAATCATCCAACATCATAGCCCATTTGCAGGACAGGATCCCTGTCCAATCACATTTCCAGGTATGAAAGGCACATCCCTGACAGTGTGATCTAGCTAGCTATAATGGTGGCACTGTCCAATAGATTTTCTTCCCAGCAAAGATAGTGTGAAGAAAGCGTGGGGTTTTGTGTTCGGGTGGGTACACAACAGGCACGTTCTTCATCGAGCCTGGCTTCATCTGTTGGGTCATCACCCGAGAGGATTTATGATGTCAGCAACCACGGCAGCGGCAGCGGCAGTGGCCAAGACACATCAAGAAACACACTAGGAGAACTGGTCTCCTCGAGATGTCATGAGCCAGTCAGATACAAGTCTTTTGGGTGCAACAATAATGAAACCACCACTGAGCAGCAGCAGCCACCAGTAGTTGGAAGAAGAATGTACATGGATGATCTGAAGACTTTATTGCGGGAAATCTGTAATGATGATGCAAGCCCTTCCAGCAGGGATCTGAGCAAAAGCCCACCCTGCCAGGCCATGAAGTGCAATCATCAGCAGACACTCCAGCAAGAGAGTAACTGCAATGTGCCGGACAAGGTACTGCAGCAACAATCATCTTCCACAAAGAGGCCTCATGAGGTCACAAGGGCAAGAAGTAGTAGATCAGCAGCAGTGAAGAAGGAGAATAATAATACGAAAATTACCAAAACAGGTTTCCAGCCACAATTCCTTTCAAGTACCAGTTCAGGTTCACTGAAGGACTCATCATTGTTGATGATGCTCTCACAGCAGCATTCATCATCTCCAGGGGAGGATCAGCTAAGTGGAACAACCACTAGTACTACTATTCCTGTCAGCGACATGGGGTGGGCATCCCATCCGGTGGTACCCAACAACAACTCTAGTAACCGATCTAGTGAGAGATTGGAAAAGATGACAGAAAAGCACCAGCCAGAAGAGGCTCAGTTGCAGCCGGCAGAAAGTCCCTTATGGGGACAAGGGCGGTCACCTATCTCTCCTGGAGACTGGAGAAGGCTAGGTCTTGTAACATCAGCAGAAGCTGACAAACAGATGCTGATCTCCATGTCCATTGATTTCTCTCCATGGAACACAGATAGACTTCCGGACATTGACAACAACAACAACACAACACTTGAAACCACCACCACCACAGAAACTGCAATTGCTGCCAGTGAGCTTATAAGTACAAGCCAACAACAACACTCATCCCCTCATGATGGGAAAGGAGACTAGTCATCACAAACTGTTTGTTTGTGCTGGTAAGAATAATATGCCAGGTGACAATCACTACAATAACCCATCTTTTCAGTGGTTCTGTGAAATCAACCAACTGACACTGGTGGGCTTCACTTGTGTGGCACAATTTCATCCTGGTTTCAAACATGTGTTGGCAGACACACATGAGCATACTTAATTTCTTCTTTGAATGTTTTGCATGGTTTGCAAGGATCATCATCATATGGGAGCCTGCCCGATCCAATCACCAGCAAGACCTTCTTTCATGTTGTTTCAGTGATGATAATCACGGTTGCACAGTAGTAGTAAGCTTGCATTTCTTCTAGCTAGTGACATAACCTTGCTGCAGTGGTTTCACAGAGAGGTTTCAGCAAAACTTGTGGCTTTCTTTACATAGAAGAAACACCAAGAGAGTAGGCAAAGCTTGGCTGAGCTCCTCCTGTTGCAACTATGCATCCATGTTGCATGACAATCAAATTGTTGTAAATGGAGTCAATCAAGATGCTCAATCATATGGATGCAGATGAGGAGGGCTATCAAAATTCTCGTCTTCCCATTCTTCTCAGGCATCGATCGACTCCTTTAGTCCATACCACCAACATAATATTATTCTCAATTCTCTTCTTCCCCACTCTTCTCAAGCATTGAGTCCATACCCACCTGCATAATACTATTCACGATTCTCTTAATTCCCATTCTTCTCAGGCAATCATCCAGTCCTTACCACCTGCATATATTCTTTGGACCACCACCGTCATCATAAACCCTAAACCCATCACCACCACCACCACCACCCCAACTGCACCAAAAACAGTTTTCTTCTCTTTTGAAGACAAGCTCATGTCATCAGAAAGCATCCCCATTACAAACCAACTGTGCCAACAATGTTTTGTGAAGAAGGTAATAAATATAATTTGCACACCCAATTGGAATTGTATACAAGAAGAAGAAGTAGAAGAAACAGCAGCGACCATTTTTCAACAGAATTCTTTCTGCCTAATCTTTTTGTTCTTCATCTTGTTTGTTTCTGATGCAAGAACCTCAGGGAGAAAAAAATCTCAGATGTCACAAGAATGACAAAAGAAGGGTGAGTGTGTAATAAATGATCAGCATCAGATCTTTATACACATCTGATGAATTGCATATCACACATGTAGACATCATCAAGGTAAGGCTATCTTCCGTTTATTGCAAGCTGTAGAAGAGCGATCTTCTTCTTCTTCTTCTTCTGTTGTTGGCTTTCCTGTTTTTTTGTGTTTTGTATTTTTTGGGTGTTTGTATTTTTGGGTTTTCCACTTCTTCCTCTTGGTTTTTCCTCCTCCTTCTCCTCCTTCTCCTCCTTCCCCACTTTCCTCTTCACCAAGTACATAATTGATCTGCCTTGATAGCCTTTTTTGCTACAAATCCATTATTGCAGAAGTGTGGATGATGATGAGCAGCTCGGTGGCTATGGCGGATACACTATTGCACTTGTTTCCTTCTCGACCCACGTTTGTGCACCATCACCACCACCACCACCCATGTAAAGAAAAGCTTCTCTCTCGCCACCCACCTTGCTTCAGCTGCTCTTTCAACCCTAATCTCTCACACCCAAACGCTCAATCTCTCACCCCCAAATTCTCCAACTCTTTCTGAACAAGTAGAGATGATGGGTTTGTGGGTAGAGAGAAGAGGGTGCTAGTTTTGATTGCCATTTTTGCAAGATACCTCCCTGATTCTGGTGTTGTAGAAGAAGAAGAGATTCTGAAATTGTTTTGTTTTGCAGGGTTAGAGGGTTCAGGGTTTAGGTTTGCACCTGAGGGATTGTGTTGTGAAAAAAACCACCACAAATCCAAGTTTCTTCCAAGTTGTCAACAACAGGAATTTCGTTGCAGGAACGAAGTAGTTGGCAAACAAAATCCTCCACAGGTCAGTCAGTATGTCATCATGATGCTCTCCTTTGGAATTGCCATCGATTTCAGTCACACCCTAGTTAGTAATGCATCTTCTTCTACAGCAAGCTGCAAACTCTAGTGGGTAAAAAACAACTTCTTAAATGATAGACATGATTGTGTTCATTTCCAAAGCTTTTTCTCACCATAATCCAGAGCTGTGTTGTTGGTTTTTTTCTCTCCATTTCTTGCAGCCACGGCAAGATTTCTCTCATCTTGATGAAACATCACTACAACAACCATCAAGAAAAAAGTGGAGAATAATTCAAAGACTGAAAAGATCAGGAGAAGGAAGGGAGCATGTTGCACCTATATTTGTCAGGAGAAGTGACAGTAACTGGAGTGATTCATGGCAATCACGACAAGTCAGAACTCTTCAACAGCTTCAGCTTCAAGATATGGCACTTGATGACACATATGTTGTTAAGGGAACTGCTGAGCAAGCACATGAAACTGACGTTGTTCTTGTTGATTTGGATGTTCAAAAGGTGCCTTAACCCTTCAATTTCTCAGCCTGCCATCTGGTTTCATATTCTTGTCTCTAGGCAGTACACATTTGGGCCATGTGGTTCTCTGTCTCTGTTTCTCTCTGTGTCTGTTCTCTGTCTCTCTCTGTTTTTGCTCTTTCTCTGTCTTCTCTTTCTCTCTGTGTGTGACTCTCTCTTTTGATGAATTACTGTGTTGTTTTCCCCTCTGTAAACTATCCATGCTTTTTCTTATACATATGTGATTAGGGTTCTGACTCAACCGCACGGTTTTGTTGAACTGGGATGTTGTTTTTGTCATGGGGATAAATAGACTGGGTGGGGGTTCTTCGTGCGAGGTCAGGTGCAATCATCAATCCAGCAACAATGCAATCGTTGCTTTCTGAAATACTTGAGTCCAGTAAGAAAATATCTTTCTGACCCATCCACCAATCATCCACCTCCATTTGGATATATATAAATATGTGGCTTGGTCCACCCTAGACAGACAGACACACAACTGAGGGAAAAAAAATCTTTTCAGCAACTTCTACATCAGAGTAAGGTATTATTTAGCTCTTTCGACCTTTGAGTTTTTTAACAGATTCAAGTGCTGCTGAAGAAACTCATAAATTTGAACCCAGCTTCATTAAAACTTGCTCTGAATGACTTGGTGTTGTCACCACCCCTTTCGTTTTCTTTTTCTTTTGAAGTCCTTGTTTTATAACTTTGCTTTGAAATTGGGCTCTTCTTTTAAGGTGGATAGTTCATTCCAAGCATGGTTGACGCCCACTAGAGATCCATTTTCACATCCACAACACATTGGTGAAGACAATGATGATCCAACTGTAAGTTCCAGCCACAACAACTCTTGAATGTATTCTTCTTCTTCTTCATGCATCACCATCCAATGAGTTTTAGAGTTAAAGGGAGAAACTTTAGGGTTAAAGGCTCCATGGTGAATGGAGGTGCTCTATAGAACTCTCCTCTCCACCATGTATGATGATATGGTGTTTTTCCAAGTATGCTTGCATCCTTTTGACCTGTGTCTTCAATTGCAATCTGCAGATTATGTATTTCCCTCCCTCAGAGGAAATTGCTGATCTTTCAGGAATGGTGCGGGATACAATTAGATTAAGCCAGTCTAGCAAGGTGATTGTTGTTCTACATGCTTCCTCTTTTTTCCCCCCACTGTTGCAGTGATGTGAATTCTGTGTTTTCAAACTGATTCATGGGGATGAGATAAAGATGGTGGCAATATCCATACTATCACTGTAACTAGCCTGTGCAGGAGTTGCTGCCACTGGTTCTAAAAAATGCATGTTGCGCGCGCGCGCGCGTGTGTGTGTGTGTGTTGTAGGCAATTTGCTCCAAGGAGTGCGAGAATTTGGGACCCAGGAAATGGGAATGTAAGTGTTCATCAGTCTCTTCTTCTTCTGCTTCTTCTTGACAGTGTATAAGATCATTCTGTACCTTGAATTTCAATCAGCTTGACAAAGAGGAGAAGGGTATTCTTGTATATTCTTCAAAAGACAGCAACCAATGACCAAGAATAGCAACTCAATATTTCAAAAGAGAAATCATAACACATGATTAAAACTACCAGCTAACGATGACAATGATCTTCCTCGATTTAGTACTGCAAAATCTGGCTTCACACTGAAGCTCCCTAGAGATTGTTAAAACAGACTGAAAAATTTCTCACTCTACCCAACAAACTTCCTTGTGCATTGAACATGTTGGCATGTACGAGATTTAGTAACTACTACTTCGTTCCGTTTTTTTTTTTTTTTCCATTGCAGTTGGCGAATCTGATCATCAATCTGTTGACAAACAATGGCTGCCATTACTGAAAGTCAAGCAAAACTTATAGTGGGTTCTCTTATGGGGGATTTCTAGGAATCCTTCGGATGGTTGTCCATGGACCATTCCAAAGACAATTTCAGAGATAAGTACCTCATTTTCAAGCTTAACTATTTCATTTCTTTCTTAATAACTACTTCCTTTTCTTATTAACTTTCTTAATATCTATCTCTTGCCTTTCAATAGTGATTACCATTCTACAATTTTCTTACATTATGGCCATTTAGACTAAGGGGTTATGTAATAAAAGGGTTAAGTAGGTTAGGACTACCTACCTTCCTAGCTATGGGTTACATACCTTCCTATCCATGGGCTACTTACCTAACTATTCATGGGCTAAGGGCTATCAAAGCTTACATGGGAGGTTACATAAGGTCATCTTAGGCTACCTTAAAGCTACCTAGGGGCTATTTTGAAGGCTACATCAGGCTTATCTAAGGGCTATAAAAGGATTTCCTAAGTTAGCGAATACCTAGAGGGTATTTATAGGGTTAATTACATAGGAAACTATTTAGGGGCTACCTAGTGGATATTAGAGACTACCTACCTAGGGATTGTTTAGGGGTTACATAGGGTTTACTTAGGAAACTACTTTAAAACTTACTAAGTTAAAGGGAAGAATAGAGGGTTACTTGTGAAGCTATTAAAGGCTATATAAAGGATTATTTAAGAAAGTACTTTAAAGTTTTCTAAATTAAGAAATATATAAGAAGCTATTTACAAGGCTACATAAGGGGCTATTTGGGAGTTACCTAGGGGGGTATTTATGGACTACGTAGGGGTTTTATGTAGCCTTCAAGTATCCCATTACCTTGGTAGGCCCTTATATAAGTTCCAAGTAATCCCCTAAGTAGCCTTTAGGTATTCAATATCTTAAGTAGCCCCTTAGGTAGCCTTCTAGGTTAGGCCTTATGTATCCTTCTATGTAAGCTTTTGATAACCCCTAAATAAACCCCTACATATGTAGCTCCTTAAATGGCCCTTAAGTATCCCATAGTTTAGGTAAATCTTTAAATGTCTCCTTGGATTCCTTAGGTTATAGGCTTTAGGTAGTCCCCTAAAGTAACCCCTAGGTATACCTTAACTTTAAAAATCCCTAATTCACCCCTTAAGTTGGCTTTCTATAATTCATTAAATCCCCCTTATGTCAAATATTACTGAATTATGACCTACCCATCTTTAAATGAAATATGAAAACCCTTCATGAAACTATTAACTTGATAATTAATGTTGCATTGTAATCTTAACTTGGGCTCACAATTGAATTTTTGGAATGAAAAGAAAATGTCAAAGGAATGATAAGGAAACATCCTTGGACTAAGTTGAAGGCTTGATAAGGAATCATGTTAAACACAAAGTCATGAACATATTAACAATTGAGAAAAGTGAAATGCATTTCACCCAAATCAAAAAACCTTCATGTTTGGGAATCAAAATGAAACATTCCTAGGACTTCCAACATGGATTCCCACTGAAGGGAATTGAATCCCAATTTTCCAAATAAAATACATGAAAAATCAAATATCTTCCAAATTGAATGATCTATAGCTTATTATGACATTGAAACAATAAATAAATAAAATTGTATTCTCCTTTTTTATCTTGCATGTAAAATACCAATTTGTCTCACCTACTAAGAAATGCCTCATGATAATCAATATGTATGTTGTAAATATTATTCTTTGTATTGATTTTAACAATTTTCTAAAAAATATCCTTGAGGTGTGTGTTTTCTTTGTGTAGACTTCCATCACACACCTTGGAAATGCCATGTTCATAATTGTGTGTTCCTATGGTTTTGTGCGTTTCCCACCTAATTCTTGGTTTTCAACGCTCCATGCCTTCCATGGCACACATCATCTTTAGTCTAAGAGACCTTATTGAACCCCATATACATACGTAAGCCAACAATGAAAAACTTATTCATAATGGAGGCCATTTTGTCAATGGGCTTGGCAAATGGTGATCATAAACTATGTTCGACAACTTTAAATACAAATGATGCATTTGTCCCTTTGGAGCTTTTAACATTTCTAGCTTAACAAAGGTAATTATCCTACCACTATAATTATGAGGTTGATGAACAATTAACACACAATAATATAAGTTCAAGCTACAACATTGTGTAATTCCAACATTGTTAGGAATGTTAATTTAATTGTTTAGATAAATCACAATTAGTTTAGTGATAAGTTGGATTTGCATAGTTAATTGCATTTTAGTTTGAAACTAGTTCAGGTGTGAATGCAATTTGGGCTATTCAACATTTGGGATATAATGTCAAATTAAGGGCTCTCAAATCATTTTTAGTGATTTAAAATAAAACTCACCTATAACAAGTAGGAATCCAAGCCCAAAACACAAAATAAAAAACAACACTCAACTATGTGCAAAAAAAATTTGCACAAAACATAAGAAACTTGTAAAACAAAATACATAATGGATTTAAATATGATGTGCCAATTAAGGTGTTTCTATGTTATTTTGTGTGATGTGTGGACAAAAATAGGTGTAAGTACCAATATGGTAGTGCACAACAACATCAACACCAATTTGTTAATATATACATTCAAATTGAACAAAGAGAAGGGAGTGTCCAATATGGTAAGACACAACAAATCAACACCAATGACAAGGACAAGGACTTAATGAAAGGAATGAATATACTTGACAAAACTAAATGTTTTGAGCAACGAATTAAATTAGAAAACTTTATTGATGGAACAAGACATGATGTACAAAACTAAGCTTACTAGTAGAAATTGGCCGAAATGTAACCGCTTTATTTGCAACTACATGCGACTATTAATTATTTGCAACTATATTTGGACATTTTTGCAACTATTTGTTGTGTTGGTCATATTTGTGATTACATTGCGACTATTTTGGTGTTCATCTTTCCATGTGAACAACATTTAATTTGGTTTTCATCCAAGAAGAACAATCTATGTCCCATTAGTTGCAAATGAGACCAATTTAGTTACAACCTTATGAATATACAAAGGTGTATTTTATGAATTCTAAGGAATATAATTGGGTGTATTAGGATTTGTAAATGTATATTTTAAATGTATATGAACAACCATATTACATGTGTATTCAAGTATTATTATTAACATAAATGGCCTCAATATATTTATGGTTACATTCATTATTGTATATTTTAGTATATTAAAATTTTATGTAAGATATTTACTAAATATATTATGCCCATATTACAAGTTTATCCAAACCATCTTATTATACTTCTTAAAATTATTACAAATGACATTTATTATTATTATATTAATATTATATTATACATTAATATTAACTACATGATATATAAAAATTAAATTTCGATATTATCTTTGATTAAAAATTTTAAATCGTAATATTTTATTCCAAAATGATCCTAACATATTATTATATTAAGATTAAATTATTTTCAAATTATTAATGTACTAATTAATAATTTTTTAATTTATTAACTAATAAAAAATAATTATAATAAATCATAGCTCTAACAAGTGACATAATAATATATAGTAGTAATAATAATAAAATAGCTAACCTAGGCTAGTTACAAATTTTATTATTATTATTGTTAGTAATCAATAATGAAGTATTTTTATATTATAATAATTATCTGGAAATATTAATATATAATTTTAACATTTTTATTCCTAATTTTAAACTAATATTTATTAATTATCAATTAATCAATGATTATAAGCAATTATTGATATAAAAATTTTATTTTCAGTTTTATTATTCTATTATTTTATAATAATTACTGTAGTAATTAGAATGGAAATCTAATAAATTATTATACAAATGCAGAAATTATTTTCAACAGAAAAATATACTTTTAAAAAATATAAAATATTTATTGTAATAGTTCATAAATAGCTATAATGAGTGAAGTAATAATATGAATAATAAAAATAAAACAATTAACCTTGGCTACCAACTAGCTATAATAATAATTGAATTAATGTTATTTTTATTATTAAATATTTACACTTATATTTATTACTAACTATAAAAATGAAAATAATAATGGGTATAATTATAATAGATAATTAGCATAGGCTAGGTTTTAATTAAATTATTAGATTAAAAAATAATACTCAATATTTATAATTAATAGTGAAAAACTAATCATTACTGAATATTTTGTTTATTATATTAATTTATTTGGTTACGAAATAGTAATGAATTAATTATTAATAATTAATTAGTTATTTCAATATTAACCTATTATTAGTTAATTAAATTGGTTGATAGATCATTATAGTTAATATATAATTAAATATATATTTTTTTAATTTTTATCTAACTAATAAATTAAGTAATATTTAATAATAACTATATATAATTAATTCAATAATCATAATATATTGATTATTATTACTATAAATAATTAGTTAGTTGGATAATTTATAAAGTGAATTAATTATTTTATAGTTTAGTTGTTAATTAATTAATTAACAAGTTTATTAATTTATTTTTCTATATTGTATTCATTATTTATTTATTTATTTATTTCGTTGGTTAATTAGTTAGCTATTTAGTTATCATTTACTTACTTGATTATATACTTTCCAAGATGAGAATGAAAGCCAAAGCATATGGGATAAACTTTTTAGTTTGTAAACTACTTACAACTAAAAAGTTTATCCCATATGTTTTGGCTTTCATTCTCATCTTGAAAAGTATATAATCAAGGTGTTTTGTCTTACATTTTCATATTTAAAAACATGGGCATATGGGATGAACCAATAAAAATAACTTAACCCAAAATAAAAAATATATATTCATGTACTTACACCCAACTACCTACTTCCTTAACTTACCTACATATTTTTCTACCTCCCTACCTACTTAAATAAGTATTTGGCATAGGTAGGTAAATAGGTCCTATCTAAATAGGTGTTTAGCCTAGATGGGTAGGTGGGTATATAAGTAGGTAAATACCTAATTCAACCTACATACCTAAATATTGATTTAAATTGAATTTGGACAAATTCAATTTAATATGCCATGTGGCAAATTTCTATTGCACCATGTGTCAATTAAAACCATCCAAACATAAAAATTAAACATCTTAGAGTATTTCAAAATAATAGTAATTTTTTAAAATTATTAATAGTTGGGACACATGGGAACACATAACTTGTTCCCATTGTTCACTAAAAAAATCGCATCCTAGTTGCAAACGACAATACATATATGACTAGTCAAAGGATGAAGGCGTATTTCATTCATTTTTTCTTTCATCCAAAATTTGTTGTCATTTATGACTAATGTCAATGCGACTTGTCGAACGCGATTATTAAGATTTTAGTTGCAAATGTCACTTGCAACTAAAAATTAGTCACAAGGACCAATTACAAAATGGTCAATTTCTACTAACGTTAAAACAAAATTGCACTACATAAACCATAACTTGATTCAGTGAGATTGAAATGTGGTGTCTTATTTATATTATACCATAGGACCTTCTAAAGATTTACCAAATTTTTTAAACCTTAGGCAACTTCTAAACAAGTTTTATAATCTTTTGTGAACTTGGTTTTTAGAACTTTTCATTAAGTAAATTTTGTTAAACCTTCCACCAACTTGGCTTTTTGAAATCTTTTATATTTTTACATCTTTTTAGCACTTGCAAATTAAATTGTTTCTAAGAAAATTATGTCCATGACATCACCATATCCTTTGACGATGAATTCCACGCAAAGCTTTGTGTAGTTAATCATAAGCATAGGAAATTGAAAATGTGTCACATGGTTTTTACAATGTATGATAGTTATTGATCTTGAGCCTTGAGGTAAATGGTACATTGGTCTATGTAGCCAATAATGGCCAATGTTTTCTATCATAGAATAGGCAAAGGTGCTTGTGTTTTCATTAATCAAGTACCTTTCAAATGTAACTTTTGGCTAACATTATGGGCAAGTATTATTTCTAGGACTATTAATAGTTTAAAAATATAATTGATTTGTTGAAACTTTCATCTAGTTCAAAAAAAAAGTTTAAAATCAATGTGAAATACTTAGTTGAAATAGTCGTAACATATCATTAGGGAGATTTGTCAATAATAATTTTTTTTCTTTAACCAATGTGACTTCACTATTTGGTTATCATGGATTATAAGTTCAAATGATTACAATTTGGACAATATAAGGGTTCTCATGTAACTTATATTGTGTTCAAATGTTCAAAGACAATTAGTAGGATAATTTAATAGTCATAACATATCATTAGTGTTGAAAGGTAGTTTCCCCTCCTTCCATGAGGGACTCAAGTATTCTAGTTCAATTTTTTGGACACAATTCACATGATAATACTAAAATATTTGAAATTTAATAACATAAGTCACCCATTACTTGGCAACATTTGTATGTTTCAATCATTGAAGTTTGGATGCATATTATTAATGAAATTTTCAAACCTTCCATGATGAATTGGTTAGATTGGAAACCAATTCCCATGTGCATTCATTGATGACATTATATGCACATCAATGGACTATTCCAAATGTTCATAGAAAACTCATGAGTTGAGGATTTTTTTGACCTCAAATTCTTCTTCACTATCAATTTCAATTAGTGAAGGATGTGGTTGGATATGTCTATCAAGAATGGTAGATTCATGAAAAGGCTCAAAATTTGAAACATGAAATGCTAGATGAATTTTCATAAATCTTAAACATTGTAATTTTACAAAACTAGATTTATTTGACAATGGTAGGAAATTGTTTTAGTTGTTGGTAATCCAATTTCTTTGATGATCTTATAAATCATAAATCCCTTGGATTCATATCTCTTTGTAGTGTGCAAAATTGGATCTTCAAAAAATTCATGTTGTGCAACATGTATGATTTATTATAAGATATTTGATTACCAAACATTACATGATTTGTGAAAGAGTGTTTGTCTTTTTTTTTAATGGTTCTTGATGATATCTAAGAACTTTGGTTTTTTGCACTAATAGTTTTTGTTTCTTAAATTGTCATGCGCTACTAAATTGGTATTACCACATTGTTGAAACTAACAAAGCCACACACATGAAAACATGCACACAAATAGGTTTTGTTTGTTGTTGCTTTAAACTTGGATCTTGCAATTTGTAAGTGAGTTTTCTTGAAACACAAAAATGAAATTCCATAACCATATTATGAAAATACTACCCCCCCCCCCCAACACAAAAAAGTTGAAACATTATTCACATTGCATAAGGATGCAATTGCAAACAGCAAATTACATAAAATAATTATCCTATAATAAATATTTAACCAAATTCATATGAATGTTCATTAAGGTTGTTAGCCTCAATGCCCTTAAAAATGTCCTAGAAAAAAAAAAAAACTCAAAGTGGGCCAAGGAGGTTCTAGGAGGTCTTGGTTTGGCTTTTCAATGACGAGGAAAAAACATTGAGATGACCATCGAAGATGACAAAAAAAAATGAGTTGATGATGAAGAATGATAACAAAAGAAAATGACGAAAACAACAAAAAACAATGAGGGATGATGAAAAGATGATAGAGGATGACAAAGAACAATGGGTTAACAACAAGGGACCACGTGTTAAAAATGAAAGGCAACATGTTAACAACAAAGGAAGGGATGTTAATGGCTAAGACAATGGGGAATGAAAAGTTAATTAATGATCAAGGATTATGGGTGCAATGGAAGAAAAAATTCAAATGATGAAAGACAACAAAGGGTGTTGAAAGTGATGGTGGGGTGTTGGGGTGCTAGGGTGCAACCAAAAATATTTTTTTATGCAACAAGAGATGATTAAACTTGCCATGGGGTGTTGGGAACAATGGTGGGTGAACTATGGATGCAACAAATTGTTTTGGGGTGATGAATTAATGATGGGGTTGATGGGGGTCATTGAAGGGTGTTAAGAATGATGGTGAAACGCAACTGTGCTAAAAAATTCTCGTTAATATTATTTGAGCTCCGCATTGATGCGCATTACCAATGACGATTTATTTTTTTAATTCTTTCATATGTTTTCATATATTTATGTCAATGTCAAATTTAATTTAAATTAATATACATTTCATGGACATGAAAAGGCACATGTTAATTTGATTTTTTTATCCATGTTGGTGGATAGGAAAAAGGAGTGAGGTAGTTATAAAATGGAGATAGTTATTAGGAAAGGTGAAAGATAATTATTTTGAAAATTAATGGGAAAAGGTAGTTATGAAATAGTTAGGCATGAAAATCATGAAATATTTATTTTTGAATTGTCTTTGGAATGGTCTAGGGATGACCATATGATTAAAATGGTCCTATAAAAGTGACATACAATTTTTTTTGCAAAACATATAAACCAATTTCTATGTCACTGGAATTATGAATGACTAGGCATGATAAGGGACATTAGGAAAAATAATGAAAGATAATAAGGAATGACAAGCGACAAATAATGATGGTCATGCAAAAAGGGACAATGGGACACCAAAAAGGACATTGGACACTTTAAGAAGGATGTTTGGGCTGGGTCGATCATGATTAGATATGTCTAAATCTTTGCCCAAACATAAAAGGTTAAATGTGGTAAAAATTAAAGGTGAAGTACCAAAAGGGATGTTCAAGACGTCCTAACACATCCCAAGGATGTTTTGGGACATCTTGGGGTCTAGGATGCCCATCATGGCAACCTTGTTAAAAACAAATAATTAGGATTTTGGTTTTTGTTGTAATTCACAACCCCTTAATATTTTTCACATGGGTTAAACATGTTAGCATCAACATCCACTTCAACACAATGACACACAAAACATATCATGATTTGTGGGTTACAAAACTTGATTATTTCACCATCATTCCCAACAACAACAAAATCCCAAAAATTTGAAGAATGATGAAAAGGATATTAAATATCTTGATTTGTTTATAACTTTGAACTGAAGCAACACCTCAAGATTAAATGTGTTTTTTGATACAATAATAATTTCAATATCAGATGCAAATTCACTATTATTTTCATTGTCAAACATTGTTGTCAATGGGAACTTGTGGGTGGTAATTGTTGATCATGCCATTGAACTTTCAATTGTACTCTTGGAATTTTTTTTTTTAATGCCATATTAATAACATATAAATGCACATCAATTTGCAAAAAACTAGATTGCGATGCAAAAAATGAGCCACCCTAAACCCAAATTATCAATTTCTATTCAGGTCGAAGTATGGTCGGGGTACGCAAAAAGATTATCTCATTTAATATCTAGTGGACCCCCTCACTTGAACATGTTGTTGAAACTTAATAGCACATTCATATTGATTTTTTTATAATAAATTCATACATTATTAAGGTATTATTTTATGCATAAAATTTCAAATTTGAATAAGTTTAAGGATTCCTAAAAAGTCATGGAAATTTTCCAAGACTTTGTTTCATGAGAAACAAAAGGTCAAGGACCCATAAGGAACATCTAAATAAATTATTTTACTTCAAGAATTCTACCAAACACCTTAGTTGTTAATGTATATAAAAATTTCAAGTGTGACAAGAACCAAATGTCCTATTGCAATGTACAAAATTTCAAAAAGTGAAATTTTTGGGAATATTGGGCCAGTGATAAAAACATGGCCCACATTAGAAATTTTTTACTATTCTTACATTCATAAGTGAAAAAAATGGATACTTTAGGTGCCCGTATCAAATTTGGAACAAATTTATTTCATTTGAAATGAGAAAAAAAAGAAATTTAAGACATATAATAGGTTTTATGAAGAAAAAGGTGAATTTGGGGGTCCTAAGAGTGAGTCCTTATGTTTCAAATGAGATACCCCGACCATACTTGGACCCATTTGTCCAATTAAATAATTAACCAACATTAATGTGAACTAGTACTTTTCAATTTTTGAAAGGAACTTTAGGTTCAAATACCATAGAACTTGATTGAAAATCAATTTAAAAACATGCCTAGTAACTTGAACCAACCAACCTTAGTTCACACCAACATTTGTAAATTCCCTAGTTTGAAATGTTAAATCCAAGGTAGTTGAAGTCCTTATGACCCAAACCCAACCCAACTTCACAAACCTAACATTTCACGACTTCGTAATGGAAAGTGTGCAAAATTTGTTCATTCATAATTTGTACATTTCACACACTAATATCATGCATTGAAAACATATTTGACATACAGATTTATTGGAAGATGCGAAATTTGTGTGACATTCATAGGTCTATATTTCATTCGGCAATACATTTATTCGTGTGTCAAATGTGTTTTCAATGCATGATATTTGTGTGTAAAATATATGAACCTATGAATGGATGAATTTTGCACAATTTTCATTATTAATTCATTGCATGACGTTAAATTTGTTATGAACACCCTCTTGGTGAAATTGACACAAGGATCAAATCATGAAATTATCATTTTGCTACAATTAGAACTAGAATAAACCCTTGAAAATAGGTCTAGGTTTTTAAAATAAACAAGTTGAAGTTCTTGAAAAGTTAAAAACAAGTTAAACTTTATAGATAGGTGATTAGTTTTAATTTGTTGTAAAATTCAATACCTTCACAATTTTCAATTTTAATTTATTGTAAAACTTTGTACTTCAAAAAAAATTAGCCATGGGAAGTGTTAATGTGCACATGGAACTACATTTTTTTTTCAAACCAAGCCTAAAGGTTCTTGTATTTGAAATATATACTTCAAAACCAAAACCATAGATTTAGGAATTTGAAATTTTGGTCTCAAGCCCACACTTAAAAGACCTACCAAAACTTTTGAAAATGTGAAAATTAAGAAAGGAAGTTCTTTTGAAAAGGAAGGACCAAACAACATTGGTTGACATTAGTGTTTAGTGGTTATTGATATTTTTCACAATTATTGGATAGGTTATTTTTAAAAATTTGGGTTGTTGGTTAAATTATCAAAATTTTATCAAATTTATTTTATAATATCCATTGGTTATAACTTATGCATAAGGGTAAATTTTCAATTAATCAATTAATAACCTGATTATACACTAGTTATAGGATTATATATATATATATGTTTTCTATCATAATTTTTTTTTAATGTTTTAAAATCAATAACTTACATCAATGGTAACCAAATCATCCCAAATAGTTTGTTAGATTTTGAAATTTCAATCCTAAACAATTAGGTTATTAACTAATTATATCACTAACTAAATTTTGTAACTAGTACAACATATATGACTAAGATCCCATTAGTTGTAAAAGTCAATTTGCACGTAACCATAGTCACAAACAACATGGATTGTGGATGAAATTTGTCAAGGAGCAACCCCAAGTTGTCAATAAGTAGCACACAACCTTGTAGGCTAAGTTCATAAGATCTATTGATGATTTTTCTTTTTAGAAGGCAAGGACTAAAGTCGATGAAATCCAACTTAGGAATTAGTGATAAATTAGTGAGAATGGGTACCTTTAAAACCTACTAATTGGTGTGGGCAAACTTTGTGTACCATCCGTTGATAGATCCAATTGTTTGATGCACCTTGGTCCGAACCTTCATTTGACATGTTTTTAATGTCACTTCATGATTTCATTTCCCATTCGAGCTCTTGGATATTGCGTTGCTAGTCCTTTGACAAATTCAATATCGACCACATAATATGTAATAACATAAATAAATTACAAAGAAAAAAAAATATTGAAAGATGTAAAGGTAGATGCAAAGTCTACCAAAGAACTCCACTTACTCATCATTGTAAAATGCACATTTACACACAACCTTGTCAAAACACAAATGGACATCATTAATTCTATGCAAACACCATGGGTCACAAAATCATTCATCATAAGACAAAATTTGGATGACCAATGGACACAATTATGATGATCAAACAAAATAATTATTGTTCCCAGCTTTAGTAGCTATGCACAATATATATATGTTTTTCCATCACTTGAATTCAACAAACATTAGTTATTATGAAAAACATTTTTATGTTTTGATTAATTAGATTCCAAGATGTTGATTGTTGAAATCAAAACTTAGAAATAAAATAGATGGCAACTACAGAAATTTAAAAACAAATGTGCATGGGACTTCAAACATCAAAGAAACAAGAATTAGCCCCATGCATAATTAGAAATAGTTAACGTAGTTGACCAATACATCTAGCCATTGAAGTTGACACCTCAAGAATCCTACTAATCCAAAAAAACTAGTCTTCAAAACAAAAAAACAAAATGTTCATAAACATTCATTTATCACTCCAACCCATGGTCAACATTGAAATAACCAATAACATCCAACATTGTATCATTTTCACCAACGATACCAATTTCTTCCATAAATAATTCATCAATGGATTTTATTTTTAGTGGGCAATATGTTATTGTATCAACTGACTAGTTTTTTATTATCATTACAAGCTTGTCCAAATTGTTGACTCCTAGCTTACAACATTAGAGGCTTGTCAACAATCAAACTATGTTGAAAATTGTCTAAGTTTTGATTTGGGACCAAAGAATCCTTATAATTTGTCAAACCATGAATTTTTTTTAGGAAACCATGATTCATGGGACTTCCACCAAATCAAGGGCAAAACATGTATAATTTTATGGCTTCACATGCAAATGGTAGTTAAGCACAATTCATATCTTTTAGCAACCCATGCAAATTGGCGTCATTTGAGGTCATTACCCCAAAGATGGAATTATCATTGTCATTTTCATCAACTAGTGTTGTTTCAATTAGGTCATTAGCGCATGTGATTTAAGAATTGAAAAATAACCATTAGAAATGGTAACAAAATTTTGTTGTCATATTCTATCACCATTTGTATTACTTTTGCCCATTCAACAAATGCCTTCACCGCATCAAGGGATTTGAATTGTTGGTCTAACATTAATGCCAACATGTTATGAACCTTTTTAGCATTATAAGTAGATGCAAAAGCAAAAAATGGAACCAAAACAACCTAGACTTTTGTTATCATACATAGCTACAATGACTTCAAATTAGATTCAAAATCCCCCTTCATAAAATTGAGGGGGGTAATATTAAACTATTGAATCTCATTTTACATACACACACTGATGGAAAGGGTATTAAAGCATTAGAATGTAACTAGTAACCTCGAGTTTGATTGAAGAAACATTGTTTCAAAATGGGAAACATGGTTTCAACAACCACTTTGCAAATTGCCCATGTGTGTGCATTTGGTGAAAGTCCTTGTAATTCATAAGTTTCTTGCCTTCCATAACATTTAGATTGATGGAATCCAAGGTTTCTTGAACCATAAACACCTTGTTAGCAAACCTAATATTTATTCTAGTGTTTCCAATTTGAAATTGGAAAGCCTAACATCAAGGCATGTCTTCTATCATTCACTACATCTTTTGCTAATCTTCTTAGTCCATGTAATTGTATTCTATAAAATAAATTGTGTGATCTTCAAGCAAACCTCTCGAAAATTAGCACACACATTAATGTCATTGTAAACATATTGGCATGTTTTGTTAAAAGCATGGCCAAAACATGAACTTTGTTACGGAACTACAATTGTAAGAGGATCACATCTAACCATTGAGGAAAAAGCTCATGTAAGGGTGGATAGATTGCCACCTTCATCTTTCCCATAAACAATTAATTTGTCTAGTAGATTATATGATGACAAGAGGTCTTTGAATTGCGTTAGACGTATTAATGGTGACTGAAACCTTTTTTTGGTTGTCAACAACTGTAATTTTCTATTGCAAGTGATTGAATTTATGGTACTTTCAATTGCCAAAAATAATATTTGTCGAATTTTTTTCCAAAAAATATTATATGCCAAAAAATTTCAATCACCAAATTTTCGTTGCCACAATCAACGACCAAATATTTTCAATCCACCAAAAAAACATTTGCAACCTCCTAAAATATTTTAGTTGTCTAATCAACAATGGCCAATGAATTTTTTTTTTGTCATTGCCCAAAACATTTTAGTTTGTATCCAAAAATTTTCAAATAATGTCCAAAAAATTTTGATTATTAGTTTGGGTGACATAATAGTTTTGGTCGCAAGACAGGTGATTGAAAATTTTTAGTTTCTGACTATGGCAACTAAATTTTTTGAACATTGTTTGAAAACATTCGAACATTGACAAAACTTTCTTAGGCAACAATAAACAATTTTTAGTCATTGGATCAATGGCCATTATCCATTGGATGACAAAAATATTTCAGGTAGCTCATTATTATTTTTTGGCCAGATTCAAAAAATTCAATCGCCAATTATGGTGATCACAAGTTGGTGACTAAAATTTTTGGCATATATGTTTTTGGAAAACTTTTGATGAACATTACTTTTAGTGACCAGAAGTGATCAAAAATTCAATTGTTAACAAAACAAAATTAGAGTTGTTGGTAATTGAAAAATGATTTCAATCGTCTAATTGTTGATGACTGAAAACTTTTGGTTGCCTTATCTATGGCGATTGAAAATGGGTTTTGGTTACCATTCAAGAAAACTTGATTGTTGGATGGTGATTGAAACTTTTGGTCACATTGTCATGGCCTAGGATATTTTGGGATACTTTGGGCAATGTCATGTCCTAGGATATTTTGGGATACTTTTGGCAATGTCATGGCTTAGGATATTTTGGGATACTTGGGATACTTTTGGCAATGTCATGTCCTAGGATATTTTGGGATACTTTTGGCAATGTCATGTCCTAGGATATTTTGGGATACTTTTGGCAATGTCATGTCCTAGGATATTTTGGGATACTTTTGGCAATGTCATGGCTTAGGATATTTTGGGATACTTGGGATACTTTTGGCAATGTCATGTCCTAGGATATTTTTGGATACTTTTGGCAATATCATGACCTAGGATATTTTGGGACTAGTATGGTTCAGGGTTATAAAAGGAAATAGTTTGGGGAACAACCCTTTAGCAGATCAACACCAGTTGATGGATCAATAAAGCTTGTCTTGTCTTGTAATTCTCCACTTGTTTGTAGTCGGTCCATAACACACATTATGTATGGCAAATGAAAATGAATTTTGGTCACCATCCAAAAAAACTTAATCGTTGGATGGTGACTAAAATCTTTCAGTTGTTAGCTCAACTGAATTTGGAAAAGGGCATGTAATAGAAATATTTGTAACGTCACCCTATTTTCACCTTTTCTTTGGGCCTCCTTTCACCTCCTAACCCCTCTTTTAGTGGTACTTACAAAGTAAAGAAATTTTATTAAATCTCAATATGAAATACTAAAACTCAATACGAAATGTTAAATTTTAACATTTAATGTTCAAGGTTTGAAAAGAATTATAGTAGTTGTATAAATAAGAATAATAAAAATTTATGTAATAGTAATGGAGGCATTTAGGGGAAAAAAAAGGTGAAACTCGAAAAACCATCAATTTTGATGGTTTCTTGAGTTTCACCCCGGTTGAATGTTATATTGTATTGTTTTGTAAGTTTTTTAAAATTTTCACCCTATGTATGACCAAACTCAAGGTACTAATGTTGTTTTTTCTTGGCTTTATGGATATCTTTAATATGTTTTTGGAAAGCTTTGGTCAAGTTTTACACGCGATAACTAAAAGTGACCAAAAATTCACTTCCTAGGGACAAAAAATTATAGTTCTACCAACCAAAAATGGGTTTTGGTCACCATATGTAAAACAACTAAAATTTTTTAATCATTAATTATTTGGCAACTAAAATCATGTGGTGGCCGAAAGACATTTCAATCACCATAAGGTTTATGGTGATCAAAATTGTTCACTTTTCAATCACTCATAAGCCTCCTTCAAGCACCCAAGATGGCATTTGACCTAAGTTGACCTTAAATTGACCTATATTGACATGATGCAAGGTTGTGTTTATGTCCAAATGTGTCCATCGCATCGTGACAAACACATAGATGTAGTGACAACCTTGAGATCCACACATTCATAAGTCAAAAAAAGTTGTTGTAACACATGAATCCAAAATTGACATAAGTATTGTTCCATGGTTTTAGCCACAAATGAAGGGATGACATACTAGACCATTTATTCTTGGTTTGGGAACACAACCCATGGATTCTAACATATGACCAAACACTTCAACCATTAGCTTTCCACAATAGAAATTGACATGCAGGTTTTGGTAATAAATAATAATAGGTCCTCCATGAACTTTTGTTATTATGCATCATCTTTTTTATAGGGATTAACATTTTGAAAGTGATGGCCCCATGATTTATATATATGTATATAACTTTTCCAAACACGGTTCCTTTACATCAAGAGTCACATTAACATTTTTCCACAATGTTATGGACACCATTTTCGCATGATGAATGGAGTTCATTCATGTGAATGTTCATCCATAATTCATAGTTAACTTTTAGTTCATTTTTAGTTAAATTTTAGTTATCTCATGGTTCACTTGTTTGGTAGGCACATGAAAACTTCCATGAAAGTTTCTTTGAGCAAGCTCCCCAAAAAGGTTTAAATAAAAGCAAGATTCTCTATTACCTTTAATTTGTTAAACACCAATTTAAAGTATGATCTTGGTCTATAACATTGTTATGTTCTTTTTGTGTTTACATTTGTTTACCCCATTGCAATAAAAATTTGTTTATACTTTGGTCATGCACATTTCATATTTTTGGTTTCAACCTTTGTGTTCTTGTTTTGGTCCTTACATTTCATGTTTTGGATTTAGATTTAAACCTATCCTTTCGTCATATGTTTTAATAGTTTTGTGGCCATGACACCAAGTGGCTAAATGTTCAACCAATATATGTTTTTTCATAAATGATAAAAATAGTATCGTGTTGTTAGTTGTATGAAATCATGCCTTTCTTCTATTTGGTGGTATTACTATAATTGTAAGTTTAACTTGAAGCATAACATGATTCGATTTACTATTGTCATTCACCACAAAAAAAATGTTAGGGGAGAAACAACCTATAATGAAACACCCATGCTTTTTGATTCATGATGAGTTGAGTCTTCACTACCTCCTATGCAAATTTCATTTCCACATCCAAATCATTAGGGTTACAATGTTTTTGAAACTAGATGGTCCATTTGGTGTAAAAATTGAACCAACCAATGGCCATGAATTTTCAGTCAAGAGCTCCCCATACAAATCATGAGCATCATTATAATCAAAAGCTTCATGTTGATGTTCATTTAAATCAAATGTTTCAGTTTGATTTGCCATAATTTGCACTTTGATTTACAATGGAAAAGGTCAAATAACTCCAAATCTAGTTTTGAAATTTGACATTGATGCACTTCTCCAAATTATCACTAAAGAAATAACTAGAAATTTGACATTAATGATTTCTAAAATCTTTCATTGTTGACCTTTGCTAATCCAACACATATAAACTTTTGTTAGTAACTAGTAATGAACTTCAAAATTTATAACCTTGATAGATTAATGATCTTCAAAAATCTAACAATGAATTTTTTTAAAAAAAATTCACCAATCTAACATTGATGAACCTTAAACCCTAAGACATTAATTAACTTTTAGAATTTGTCATTCATGGACTTCAGAAATCTAACACTAGTGGTTTGAACAAAACCTTCAAACACAAATGAAGATGTTTAACATTGATGAACTTTTAAAATGTGACACACGTATGAACTTTGGGAATCTTTCACTAGCGACCTTCAAAACTTTGAGTCCCAAACATTGATGACCTTTTCCAATTTAACATTGATGAATGTGTGTAGTAACCAATAATGAATTTCAAAGTTCAAAACATCCTTAATTAACACACTAATGATCAACTTCAGAAATCTCACAATGAGAAACTTTAAAAAATCTTTCACCAATATGACATTGATGAACCTTCAACCTTTCAAAATCCTCAAATATTAATTTTTGGAACCTTCTTGAAATTTAAAAAACTTTAAAAATTCTATAATCCTCTTAAACACGGAAGAATTGTATAATCAGATAATGATAAATTAATGAATTTTAATAGTGTATTACAATGGATCCAAGACAATCAAAAATAGACGCAAACTTATTTCAATTATTGTGAGTTGAAGGGAGAAGTCAACATTGGGCAACCCCAACAATTCTTCGATTTCCATCCTTCCAAGATTTCCACCAAGGTTCACAAAAGCATCCAAGATGCAACCAAAAGTTACATGCAACTATTGAAGCTAGGCCAAAAGGGAAACAATCCCTTCTAACACATTGTAAAAAAGATTGAGTGTGACAAATGTTAAGAGATGGAGTTCTATTATAGGGTTTTAGGTTTAGGGCAAATGATGAAGCGAAACCCTAACTAGACGAAAGCTCTTAGATGAAAAAAAACGATGAAAAAATTGGATGAAAAATAAAGAATCTACGTAGGTAGGTGTGTGAAAGGTCCCCATCGAGGTGTAGGTAGGGTATTGGATTTCATGAAACTGATACCCTGTTGATAGGGTATTACCAGGGTATCTAAACACACGGATACCATACCGGGTAAGTTCTCGGTCGGGTATATCAAAAAAGAAGTGGAACCGACATGCAGGTTTTTCTGATACCCGGACCCTGATTGATAACTCAACCCAAACTGGGATGCCCCAAAAAAAAATTCAGATCACCCAATCACACAATTTCATTGCCCATAACTCTAATTTATTTATTTATTTATTTATTTATTTAATTTTATTTTTCTGCACACCTACTACTACACAGAAACCCTAATCAACACTCTCTGAATATTAGTTACACTGACATTAGTACCCTTGTCTGTCCGAGGGTTAAAAGGAAACCCATTTTCAATCAATCCATGAATCAATCAATCAATCAATCAGGCCAGAAGAAGAAGAAGAAGAAGAAGAAGAAAACAAGAAGAAGCATTTTGCATGTGAAACTCACTTTGCTCAAATTGTAGGTGGGGTTGTTGATGTAGTTAGTAGCTAGATGCTACACTTGTTCTACACACTTTCAAAAAAGCCTTTGAACTTTGATGATATGATGTCTTTCTTAAGCAACATCAACAGAAGAAGTTAAGAGTTGTATACCCACTGACTCACTGACTCACTGACTCACTAGGGAAGCCCATAAAATTCCTACAACTACTTTGGGAAAACCCATCACTCCCATGTGTAGTCTGTAACTAGAGCTCTCTCTCATTGTCTGCTTTTTCTCTCTAGAGAATGCTTTATTCCAGTAGAGGGAAGAATGCATGCCTGATTGTGATTGTCTAGCTGCATAGGTCTTTTTGATCTGGTTGGGTGTTTTTCTTTTTTCCCATCAGAGTGTGCACAAAGTTTGGGGGTTTTTTTTTGGCAGATCTACAAGCAGCAGCTGCTGGGGTGGAAGATTTGGGTTTGGAGTCTAAGGGGCTAGCTAGGCCTTGTGTCAATCTCTGATCAGGTGTGTCTCTCTCTCTCTCTCTGTGAATCTTTTGCAGCATTGCTCCTGAAGGCTGAACCAAAAAAAAAAGACTATGCTTTGGTGCTTTGGGTGCTTTGGGTTTTCACAAAAAAAGCATCAGAAGAAGCTTTCTGATGCTTGTGGTCCTTCTTTTCTGTATGCCATTTTGTATGAACTTTTGATGGGTGTTTTTAGTATTGTGTGATGCTGAAATTCACATCTGATTGTTGTCATTTTCTTTGCTGGCAGCCATGAGTCACATCACCAAAGATGGCACACCAGGTTTGGGCAGGTATTTTTCTTCTTCTATTTTGGTCTTTTTTTGTATGCATGAAATTGATGCAGTTGGGAAGACAGAATGTTCAGCATGTGTGAAAAGCAAAACAATATGGTTTTTCCCTTTTTTTTGGGTTGCAAAACAGTTGGTAACAGGTGCAATTGTATGTTCATGAAAAAGCCTTGCCTTTTGTTTCACAATGCAGTAAAGAGAAGTTTGTCAATGACTTGCTATGCGGGATCCACCTTTGTGCTGCGGCTGAGGCTATGGTGTTAGGTGTCGGTGCTGGCCTTGACCCTCGAGTTCTTTTTGACATCATATCTAATGCTGCCGGAAACTCTTGGTACATGATATATCTTATCTTTCTTCCTTCCCTCTCATTCCAATTCCAAGTTTTTGAGGAGTGGGGACATTTCATCTGATTCATTCATTCTTTCAACACCCATTCATTCTATCTAAAGAAATTTTGATGTCAACTTCCAATCTTATGTGAATCTTGACCTAATTGCTTGTTTGTTTTCTTTTGATGCGGTGAGTTCCTCCAATTGTTCCTCACTCACACAAGGAAGTGTTGATTGGGGGGAACAGGGCATTTGAGAACAAGGTGCCACATATGCTTGATGCAGATTACACTCCCACTTCTTCTACTCTTGACATTCTTCTCAAAGACTTTGTATGTTTTTTCACCACCTTGTATCTTAGCCTAGGGTTTTTTTTGGTGCCTAGGTGTCGAACACAGTTAAAATGATTTGGGATGAATTTTTTAAGACTCCTGGGGCTTCTGGAATTTGGATCATGGCTAAGCTCTGGAAGTTCAGAATCTGGATCATGGCTTAGAAGCTGAAGTTTCATGGTTAATTGCAGGGTTTAATCATGGAAGAAGCAAAAGCGTTGCGCTTCCCTCTTCCTCTGGGATCAATGGCCCACCAACAGTTCCTTTTAGGTAAAGCCAGTTTGTTTTGTTTTGCTGGTGGAGCTGCTGATGTAGTTGTCAGTGGGGATGATGTAGTCGTCTGTTCTTTCTTTAGGAAATTGGGTTTTTTTGGTTTCCTGGTTTGCTGATATGTTGTTGGATCCAACAAAATGTCTATAACCTCATTATTGGGTCATCTCCCAATTCCCATTCCAGTTGATGTATAAAATCACAAGTAAATGGAGTCTAAGTTCTCAGTATTTTTTAAGAAGATCAATAGTTTCCATATTGCTCATGATCCAACTTTTAGGGTTTCTGCAAATGTAGAGGGGTCATAACTTGGTTCTTGATACACTATCACTTGATTTGGTTTTGAACAATGATTTCACAATGTCTGATATCAATGTGAACTTTGGGTGTTGTAGCATTTGCTTGTGGGTTTGGACATGAGGATGATGCTGCAATCGTAAAGGTTGTACATTCATTATCTTTCATTCTCGGATTCTTTGACACCAAATCACATAGTGTAGAAGAGGGAAAAGCAAGTATGAACAATTTTTTGGGGTTCGTGATCTTTTGAGTTCAGCTTTTCACATAAGGTACTACATTTGAGGTTGGCTCTCCCAACGGGGTGCAGATATGGGAGAAGACAATGAACATAAGTGTTGCGGCTCCAAAGGCTCCACTGGAGGAGCTGCACACTCCTCAACAGAGAATTGTACAAGCTGCAGAAAAACCCAAAAAGGTGGCATTTATTGGACTGGGAGCAATGGGCTTTGGCATGGCCTCTTGGCTTCTCAAAGAAAAATTTACAGTTTGCGGTTTTGATGTAAGTTTGTTCCATGAGCTGCTTTTAGTTCATAGTTTCTCTAAGTCTGACTTACCAAGATGGGTTTTCTCCCAACACTATTTGTAGCTCATGAGAATGATGTATACCTAGTCCGTCTGGGATTACCAGAAAAAGGACTGGACAGTAGGTAGTTGAGTTTTTCAGAGACACAGTTCATTAACAATTGGTGCTTTTGCCCCTTATGTAATGGGGCAATTTTGCAGGTGTATCCACCAAGTATGGAGCGTTTTGTAAAAGCAGGTGGAGAAGCTAGTTCTAGCCCACATGAAGCAGTCCAAGGTAAGCTGCATTGCCCAACAATCATCATCAGCAGCATCATCATCTAGGCAGCAAAAAAGTTATGTCAGATAAGTTGGCTCCCATCAGTCACCACCCAGATGGAGAGATCAAAAAAATCACAGACAAACTTTGCTTCTGATGACATACAGGTTTCTGTTGGTAATCAATGTCCCTCCTTGGTTAGAGATTGGCTAATGCTAACGGCTATTGGTGATGATTGCACGCAACGATATTGATTGAGTTGGAATGTACCAGGTGCCCAAGTGGTTGTGCTCATGGTGACCAATCAAGACCAGGCGCAAAGTGTTTTGTATGGACCTGATGGAGCAGTTCCAGGCAATGCGCCTTCCTCAAAATCTGTTTATACATTATTTGCCTGTTGGAGGGGTTTTAGGGTTTAGTATGTGTGAAGCTGCCAAAAGTTGATGGATTTAAGTGGGTGATGCTCTTTCTAACAATCCTCAACAAATTGGGTGGGGGCAGTGGCATACTGTCCATCATCTGTCACCTTTGAAACTGCGTCCAGAAAATTGAATCTACAAAGTTGACCTGGATTTTTCTTTTTTGTCATTGCAAGCAGAATGAATATGAACAAGCTTCACATTATGAAGGTAGTGTGGACAAGTTATTATGAATGGATTTATGACTTTTACAAGTGTAGTTGATTTGTGGGCAAAACTTTGTTTTGCAGCATTATCCAAGGGTGCAGCAGTGGTGCTTTGCTCAACAGTATCGCCGGACTATGTTCGGCAGCTTGAAACTCAGCTAGCAGGTTGAACCCAATTCTGCAACCTCAGTAATCTACTCCCTTCTTTTTCCAAGTCATGGTATTTTTTTACTCTCCACAAAAGAACTAAGTAAGAAGAGGAAGTGCAGGAGCCCAACCCCTGCTTGCTGCCAGTTCAAAAGTTGATCCTTTTTTTTCTTCAGAAGAGATTGTGATGCAGGTAGGGTTTAGGGTTTTCCAGTGGTGGGTTTTGCTTCCAGACACTACTACAAAATGTTGAGACATCTTGTGACATCTTGTCAATGTAAAGAGTTAAAAGAGTGGCATGGAAACTGCCTCTGTGTGTGTGTGTGTGTGATTTTCAGGAGAAGGACAAGATTTTGTTTTGGTGGATGCTCCCGTATCAGGTGGTGTTGTGAAGGCGGCCAATGGCAGTCTCACCGTGAGTTCTTTTTTTTTGCTCTTAAATTGAATCACAGACTCTTTATATCACTTTTACCAAAACATTTCTGTAGCAATTGATGTAGTGCAATGACAAGCAACAAACAAAAGAGAATCTCTTGATTGGGTAGCGAGTTGCTCAATTAAGAGAATATTTGTTTCAGTCAATGGGTTTGAAGTGACAACGTTGCTGGCTGGCTGGGATTTGAGCCACTGCAAAATTTGACTTCTGCATATTGTGAAAGATTGAATGTTGGTCGAGGACAATGGTTAATGTTGTTGGTCTCTTCTTCTGTTTGATGATGAAAACCCTAAACTGTAAACCATAACCTTGAACAGATCATGGCTGCGGGTTCTGATGAGGCTTTTCACCGAGCAGGAGCTGTCCTATCAGGTACCCATTCTGAAGTCATTTTCAGACTAAACTTGATCACCATCATCATCATCTATGTCTTTACTGCCTGCACTATGCACTTTTTCAGTCAGATTGTGCTTGAGTTAGGCATGCTGTTAGTCTGGGATGTTTTGCTTGGTGATAGATAATGACAGGTGAGAATACAGGTTTTAGGGTTTTAGACTGGACTTAAAAAGGGTTTCAAATGGTGTGAACAGCCATGAGTGAAAAACTGTACATCATCCAAGGGGGAGCAGGAGCAGGCAGGTAAATAAATTGTTCACTTTGGATAGTTTATATCTTTGCGTACTTTGTGCAACATTTTCATATGGAACCCAATGATGTGATGATTAGTATTTTCTGGGTGTATTTCTTTCAAGAGAGAAGTTCTGAATGTGGATTTTATGTTTATTTATTTATTTCCTCACATAGACTGGGTGTTGGTTGCACTGGGGGGAGATGATTCCAGTACAGTGAAGATGGTGAATCAGCTGTTGGCAGGTGTGCACATTGCATCAGCTGCTGAGGGTATGGCATTTGGTGCTCGCTTAGGCCTGAACACACGCTCCCTCTATGATGTTGTCTTGGACACTGCTGGAACATCTTGGTACATCAGTCTTGAACTTGATAATCTACTCTCTTCTGTTGCATTATGTTTTTATTGCTGGAGAATACAGTGATGGTTGTGTTTTTAGCTGACCTAAACATAAATACCCATATCCAAGCTCCCCCCAAAAAAATTCCATTGTCCTTAAGCCTCTGTGCTAAATTCACACTGTCCTTCACATAACAGGATGTTTCAAAATCGGGTGCCACATATGTTGGATGATGACTATACCCCGCATTCTGCACTTGATATTTTTGTGAAGGATCTGGTAAATTCTTGCACTTCCATTTTTGTTTGCAATCATGACATCTTCTTTCCTCCCATTTTGGATGCCTCTCTTGTACATGCTTGCTTTCATGAACTTCTTTCTGGATATTGACATGCAAACTACTAGACTGCAGAGGAGGAAAATTCAATACTTGACCATATAAAAAAAACTAGTTGTCTCCTCTTTGTATCAACAGCATCAGTTGACCATTGAAATCATCCTGTCTTGCAAGACTTCTTTGCAGCAAAGCACTCCCAGCTCTAGTAGACTGAGTTTATGGTTTCAAACTTTAGTTGTGACCAGGGTTTAGAGTTTAGGCTTTAGAGTTTGTTTACTGGGTGGTCTTGGATTTAACAGGGAATCATTGCTAGTGAGGCCAAGAGATTGAAGATTCCGGTTCCCATAGCTGCTTCTGCTCTCCAGCAATTTGTCCAAGGTACCCATTCTATTATACCACATGAGCAAACTGCCTGCATTCGTACCACATGGTTATTAGTACTGCATTCATCATCTCACATTTGGTTGTAACAGGATCGGCTGCTGGCTTTGGTCGACAAGATGATGCTGGTGTTGTGAAGGTAAGAAAAGCCGCAGGTAGCTCTGCTGAGCTCCATTCAACTTTTATTTCCTTTCCATCTTTTGGTTGAAGTCTTTGCAGAAAAAACACACTGTTTTGTTTGTTTTATGTTCTTCTTCTTTGTCTTCCTACAGGTTTATGAGAAAATGACAGGTGTTGTGGTTGCGGCACTGAAAACTTCCGAGGCGGCAGTTGTTGTCAATGATCCATCCAATGAATCAAAGGACAAAAAACTGCCGATTCTAGACAAAGATACCACCTTGCAGGCACTTCCTCAAGAGTGGCCTGTTGACACAGTGGATGAAGTTTTGGAGATTGAGCGGAGTGGCCATGCCAAGGTGCTTGTGGTCCTGGATGATGACCCAACAGGCACGCAAACTGTTTATGGTGTCACTGTACTCACTGAATGGTGTACTATCTATCCTGCATTGAACCCTTTTGCAATTCCTGACTGTTAACTGGGGGATTTTCTAATGGCCCAGGGTATGGCAGCAGCAACCCTGGACAAATTAATTTCTTTGCCTCTGAAATTAGTAGAAAGAAAAACTCATTGTGTGTTTCTTCCTGCTGTGTTTGGGTTTTTTCCAGGAGCATCGATACATTGAAGAAAGAATTTGAATCTTCCCCGAGCTGCTTTTTCATCCTCACAAATTCTCGAGCCCTTGGCACTGATGAGGTTGGTGAGCTTGATTGTTGGGTTTGATACTTCTCATTACAAAGGGTGCTGCTTTTTTTTATATTTCTGTACTTTTGTTGTTTACTTCACTGGATGGTATCTGATAACATGGAACCATGTGAGGAGTATGTGTAAAACTTGAATCGAATTGTGGGTTGTGGAAATTGACCTTGATGGTACAAAAAATAAATTTTATGATTTTTGTTGCATGGGTTAGGCCGTTGTGTTGACGAAAGAAATCTGCAAGAATGTTGCTGAGGCTGCGGGCAATGTGGGTTACACAATAGTTCTACGTGGTGATTCAACTCTGCGAGGCCACTTTCCTCAGGCAAAACTGACATTCCTCCTCTTCTTCTTGTGCTATTGTGTTGCAAATCATAATATCGTTTTCTGAAATCTTTTACTAGTACCTGAGGTTTTCTTGTTTTTTTTGTTTTTTTTTTTTTTCAATTTTGTGATGTAGTGACACTGGTGAGCATGCACAAGAGGAATTAGCCCAATTTGGCTACAGGTCAAAGAAAAAGTAGAAAAAATTTAAGAACCCTGCTATATTTTGGTGACCTGCTGGAACCTATTCTCCAGGGGTTTCAGCCAAAATATGGCAATTTCAGGGCAGGAAAAATTCTTGAAAGTCTGGTGAATTGGTGCATTTTTTCACCAAAAATCCTTTTTAGGAGTCACACTGAATTTTTTTCTGTCAACAAATGGTAAAAATTCACCCAAAAGAAAAGTACTGGCACTACCATGTCCATGATGTTTTCTAAAATAAGTCCTGGGATGGCATCATAAATGGGGGCATGTGCTTGTAGGTATGAAAGTCAGCTTGTGTACAAAAGTCTCTGTGTAGGGTTGATGTTGAGATCTAGTGTTCTTTTTTTGGGGGTTCATTGAATTTGGTCCACAAGCATGTAATTACTCTGTTACCTACTATCGAGTATTTACAAGAGCAAGAAAATGCAACGGGTTGTACAGGAGGTGGATGCCGCTGCAAGTGTCATAGGAGAGACGGATGCATGGCTGATTTGCCCCTTTTTCTTACAAGGTGGCCGCTACACCATCGATGATGTCCATTATGTGGCCGATGGAAACAAGTGCGTCAGATTTTTGTAACCCATATAGAGCCCATCTCTGAGATGAGATTTAATGCAATTCCATCATTTTGTAATGAACATTTCTTGCAATATGTTATGACAAACTGGAAGTAGTTATGATCATCAAATCCAGAAGCAGCCCACATGAGTCCTGGGTGGCTTGTTGTTGCAGTCTAGTTCCCGCTGGGCAGACGGAATTTGCACAGGATGCTGTTTTTGGCTACCAAGCATCCAATCTTCGGGAGGTAGCTGATCTTTGCAAATGATATACATATCTGATGTCAGTGTTTCTTGTACTGTTGTTTTGGTATGGCTCAGCCGTATGATGTTCTGACTTTTTTTCAAAAGAAAATCTCTCCTTGACTGGAAGAGTTTAGGGTTTTTGGTTTTGCAAAACATTGGGGTTGTTTGAAAGTTGAAAGGGTAAAATTATCTGCTGCAGTGGGTAGAGGAGAAGACACAAGGTCGGTGGGTGGCAACAAATGTTCACTCAGTATCAATTGAGACGCTTCGTAAAGGCGGCCCTTCTGTTGTCTGTCAACAACTTTGTTCTCTACCATCGGTATGTATGTATATATATGTATGTATGTATTTATGTATCCTACTCTCTCTGCTTCTTGCAGTGTTTCGGTGGGTTTAAAGCTTCCATCTTCTTGTCCAGTATGTTTTTCATATGTCATACTTCTGTGTAAACCACACTGAGGGTTTTCCTTGTGCAGTTAAGGTGAAGATTCATGTTTCCTTACTTTTGCACCAAGAAGGTTCATCATTGTGGGGGCTCATTCATTCACCTTCTCTCCAGGGTTGTGTCTGTGTAGTCAATGCCGCAAGCAATCGAGACATTGAAGTTTTTGCAGCAGGAATGATTCAGGTATATATGACAACTGTTGCACTCATTGATTTACTCCTGTACATACACTGAGAACTCAGTGTCGAGACATGCTGCTGATTGATGATGTCCTTCAAAACCCAAAACTTGAGGTTCTCGCTCCTGCAGCTTGAACACTCAAAACCTGAAAATACCTATTTTCAGTCTGCCAGATCAGCTCAGATCAGGAGAGGTTTTGGATGATGATGCAGGAACCACAGAACAAGTCATGTTACAGTTTTGTGTGCTTGGCTAACTATTGATGCAAAAAATTTCAGTTTGTTTGCTAAATGGGTTTTGTGCACTGGATTCCAATTGGTGAATTTTAGGCAGAAACAAAAGGTAAGCGCTTTCTGTGTCGCACTGCTGCTGCATTTGTGTCAGCACGCATAGGCTTACGACAGAAGGCACCTCTCACACCGGAAGACCTGGGCATTGACACCCAACCAAGTGGTCACAACGGTGGTCTCATAGTTGTTGGCTCTTATGTGCCCAAAACAACTAAACAGGTTAGATTTTTTTTTGAGTTTCTTTGTTTGTTCTGATACAGTTGTCAACAGACTGTGTGTCATTGCAAGAAATCTTCTTCTTCTTCTTCTTCTTTGAGTCAATTCTGTTAGCTACAGCAATGAGCAAGCAAATTTATTCTCATGCCCCCCAGTTGTTGGAATTTGTTCTGGTGCAAGCAGGTTACAGAACTGAGAGCACAGTGCAGAGACATTGTCGAATGCATTACGGTGCGTGGCTTTTTCCACTTTGACTCCTACCATATCCACAGATCTCCAACTGTTCCAGTCTTATGTTGATCTTATCAGCATTTTACATGGAGACCTGATGATTACTTATGGGTGAATTCCAGTTGAAGACATTCCTTCTGCAGGATTAGGGTTTAGGGCTAAAGCTGCTACTACCAAAGAAAAAACTGGCTTAGTGGTCACTAAGAAAATGGAAGGATGCAAGGAAATTATTAACATGGATCCACAGAAAAGCCCAAAGGAAGCATAAGATGGTAAGAAAGCCAAGAGTTTCTTCAATGTGTGTTTTTGGAATTGTGGGACTTGGGTTAGGTGAGCGCAAGTGCAATAGCAACAGGGTCAGCTAAGGAGCGGGAAACAGAAATTACACAGGCAGCAAGAGTGGCTGACTTGTTTCTTGCAGCTGGCAAGGATACACTTGTGATGACTAGCCGTCAGCTCTTGACAGGCAACAGTAAGCCCTAAACCCTGCAACACTCTCAACAAACAGATCTCAAGTCCTGAAGCATGCATTTCTTGTACACACACACACACACACACACAGTGGTTTGATCTTATGGAGGGGCTGCACTGAATCTTTATGTTCCTGGTTGTGCATTTAAACCCTAAACCCTATTACCATAAACCCTTGATGATGCTTTAAAATTTACAGGTGCAAAGGAGAATCTCAACATTGGCAGCAAGATTAGTTCTGCATTAGTTGAGATTGTGACTCGCATAAAGACAAGGCCACGATACCTGCTTGCAAAGGTACAAAAATGAATTCAGCTGTGTTTTTGCTTATGCTTTTATGGGTAAGTAAGAGCTAGGTAATAGTCCATCTGTCCTAACACGCACATGTGGATGGATATCCAGGGAGGAATTACATCATCAGACCTTGCAACCAAGGCTATGGGAGCACAGCGTGCTGAGGTAGCTGGCCAGGCCCTGCCAGGAGTTCCCTTATGGCGGCTAGGACCTGGCAGCCGACACCCAGGCATCCCTTACATTGTGTTTCCTGGTAATGGGTTGCCATAATTTTCACCCTTAGTTTTCCATATGAAGCTCAGCTTCATGAGCCCTAAACCCTAACCCTTTGCTAACAGACAAGCAGACTCTGTCAGATGGACAATAGATTCATCCCTTGCAAGCAGGTTGTATGGATAGCATTAAAGCTCTGAACAACTTTCTTGTGATTTTGCAGGGAATGTTGGGGGGCCAGAGGCACTTGCCCAGGTAGTAAAGACATGGTCACGACCTGCTCGCCTTTCAACAAAGCAGATACTGATGGTGCGCAAACAAAAACATTTTTTGCTCATGAATGAATGAATGAATGAATTTTCTTCTTACATTTTTTCCTAGTCCCAAAAAACACATCTATTTTCTCTGGAACCACATGGTAGTCACAAGCTCAAGAAATTGGGTCCTGCCTGTACTTGTTTCGGACACTGGAATTTTTTTCAGTTTTATAAGGATTAATACTTCAGTGGATTTTTGGCTGTCTCCAGAGGGCAGAAGAAGGTGGATATGCTGTTGGGGCATTCAATGTCTATAATCTTGAAGGTGCCATGGCTGTCGTTGCTGCTGCAGAGGCTGAAAATAGTCCTGCCATCTTGCAGGTGTGTGCATGTGCAGTCGATTTTTCCTTTTTTACTGTCAGTGTCTGAAATCAAACTCCAAATTCAGAAGTCTGTACTTGAAACAGAGTGGAAATTATATAGTCTTAAAACTCCATCGCACGATAATGTCTTACAGATCCATCCCGGTGCACTCAATCATGGAGGGTACCCATTAGTGTCTTGCTGCATTGCAGCTGCTAAGCATGCAAAGGTTTGGCCACCTTACCCAATTTCTCTGCGTTTTGTCATTGTTTTGAATTTGCTGAAAAAATTCTTCTTGAGCAAACATGCACACATACACACCAGTTAGGAATTTTATTGCACATTGCTTGCTTTGATAGGGAGCCACCTCCATCTAATAGGGGCTGATAGGGATATGGCATCATCACAGGTTCCTGTAACTGTCCATCTTGATCATGGAAGTGAAGAAACTGCTGTTATGGACTCTCTAGAACTGGTAAGTAAAACAACTGCAGATATATCATAATTCTCCCTTTTTGGCTTCAGTTATATTTCCTGGACCAAGCAAGGGATGTAAACTGAGACAGATCATTTCAGTTTTGATCTATATTTATTTATGTAAATGTTGATGAGCAGGGCTTTGATTCAGTGATGGTTGATGGTTCCCATCTTGCATTTGAAGACAATGTAGCCTTTACAAAGAAAGTTGCAGATATCGCTCATGCCAAAGGAATGACAGTGGAGGCAGAATTGGGGCGCCTGTCGGGCACAGAAGACGGCCTCTCTGTAGAAGAATATGAAGCCCAGTTCACTGATTTAAACCAGGTTTTTGTGAACTCAGAAATCTGCTATTTAAACTCATGTTTCTGTGTTGATTCAGGTTTAGGGTTTAATGTTTAGGGTTTAAGGTTTAAGATTTATTTGGGCGAGGACTGAGATTCCATGCTCTTGATACAGGCCAGCAAATTTTTGGAGGAGACGAAGGTGGATGCTCTTGCGGTCTGCATTGGGAATGTGCATGGAAAATACCCTGCAAGTGGGCCTAAGCTAGACCTCAAGCTTCTGAAGGTACAATTGATCATACGAAGTGTCCCCACTGGGATGAAGCATAAACCCTAAACCTAAACTGTAAACCTCTTATCTTAGTTCTCAGTATATTAAAGCCACATCTTTGGTTTTGTCAGTTTATTGCATTGCAAGATTGTAGGATTCTCCCATTATTGTGATATGTTGAAGTGGTGTGTGTTTGAGTACTCACAAATCAGTGGAAATACAGGAGTTGCATGGAGTAGCTAAACAGCATAACGCTCTACTTGTGTTGCATGGCGCATCAGGAATTGATGTGGAGCTCATCAAGGTCATGCTTTCCCCCCACTGTCTTTTGTGCAACCATAGAAAAAAGTACCCTAGACAGAGAAGTATCCACAACAAAGAACATCAATGGACTTTATGGATATGAGTTTGTGGGGGCAAAAGGATGTGGATGAAAGATTTCTATTTTTATGGATTCTAAAGTTCCAAAGTGTGTGCTTTGTGGAAGAAAGATGTCTATATTATTCATGGATTCTAAAGCTCAGAATTGTGTGCTTTGTGGAAGAAAGATTTCTTCTATATATTCACAGGATTCTAAAGCTCAGAAACGTGTGTTTTGATGTTGTTTCAGGCTTGCATTGAACTTGGGGTGCGAAAGTTTAATGTCAACACAGAGGTACGGGGTGCATATATGAAAGCACTCAAAACTCCAAAAAAAGACTTGGTGGATACGATGGAGTTTGCCAAAATCGCAATGCAGGAAGTCATCATTGACAAGATACACATGTTCGGTTCTAGTGGAAAAGCCTGATAAAAACATAACTAAAACAGTTTCGATTTTTTTAAAATTTGTAAACTGGTGACAAATGCCTGCATAAACTTGGAACTATCTGCACACTCTTGATGCTGCAGTGTTCAGGGTTTAGGGTTCAAGGTTCATGGCTTATGAAATTGAATGCGACAAAGAAAGAGATTGATTTCCTTCTTCATTATTCAGAGGCTTTGATGCTAATTGGCCATTCAATAAAAAATGTGATCTTGCAAATTTGGCATCTTTACAAGAACAATGTTGGATGTACTAACTCTCAAGTGTGTCTGGAGTCTTGTGTGTAACTAAGAAAAGGTGTTGATCAAAGACAAGAAGTCAGAAGGAAATAAAAAATTTGACCTCGCCTTTCTGGAGTTCTCAAGAATTGAACGGAAATCAAAATTTGGCTCAACGAGTTCAGATGGAATTTGAGACAACAAAGGCCTCTAATAGGAGTGTGAATATTACTAGAGTTTCACACATGATTATAACTTTGGGTTTAGGGTTAGATCAGTGATCACAGTGAAATGGGATTCTTGTTTAGGGTTTTTAGGTTTAGTAATTTACTAACAGTGACACCTGATCATTGTGTTGGGCTTAGGGTTGAGTAATGAATGACAGTGAAATCTGATTATTATTCAGGGTTTAGGGTTCAACAACTAATAACAGACAGGGACTAAAACTGTCAATGAACACCACACACTTCTTGCAAAGTTATAACTGAGCTCTCTCTCTCATGTTCAGTTTAGTGCTTTATTAGTTGGTGGACTTTTACCCTTACAATCTTGCCCCTGATTTGGGGTTTAGGATTGGGGATTTAGCTATCAATCAGATAGCCATTCATATAGCAAAAATGTAATATTCCATTGTTTTCCAGGTCTCATTGATTTGTCAAGAACAAAGGCCCAATGAAACTTTTGAGCTAACTTAATGGGGGCCCTCAAGAGAGATCTTATTTAGGAATAAAGGTTCGATGGTGTCCACAGAGAAAATGTGATGGCCAATTGGAAAGAAAATACAAATCTGTGAGAAATGAGTGCTTTCATACCTGGAGAAAATCGACTGACTCGATCGAGCTTTCTCATACAATTGATCCTGCCATCAAAATCATATCCAAACCATCAGTCAGGCTTGCTGCTGATGTGCACCCTTTGCACAAGATATCTAAGACTCATCAGAGTCTTCTTCCACAAATGTGACTTACACTTTTTATCCAGACAAAAAAACATCAGCAGAAAACACTCACAAAATTACAATTACTACTGCCATCTGTGCAGCTAGTCTTTGCACCACACTTTCAAATTTTCTCTACACATGCACCTACACTATCATGCAAGATCTCCACCCAAGACTTTCACACCAGCAAGTCTAAACCTATGGGCATAAAGACTCCCAAAATGTGACATGAAAGGTTATTGCCTGGGTCCAAGTACCATGAAAAGGAACTAGAGACAATATGAATCAATCTAACTAGAAGTTGACCAATACAGGTATCAGCAAATTGGCAACAGCCATTTGTAACAGAGAAGATTACTGCAAAGTGCCAGCTTGACCAAGACATTCTTAGCAAATAACTTGATCCTGTAACTGTCTGCAAATGTTTCCACTTTTGTGATCACCCTGTGAAAATGATGTAATCACAGCAATCAACAACACCAAAATCCAAGTATGCAAGTTAAGGGTCAAAGAGAAAAGCCACAGAAGTAATTGCTCTTGAAATTAAGTTACAAGTGTTTTAATGGTCCACATGGGAATCCACCTCTGTGGCATAGCCACAACCCAGGCATCAACTTTCTCTAACACAGTTGAACATTCTCTTCCCTACAGTTTATAGTCTCTGTCAAGTGAGGGCAACAAGCCTGTAGCAATAGATAGGGGAGTTATAGAGCTTCATCAGCAGGTGCATCATCATCATCATCATGATATATGTTCTCTGCCATTTGCCAAATTTGCAAAATGTTGTCCTCTGCCACACTGGCAATCAAAAAGTCTTCCTGTTTGTTCCATGAGAAGTCAGAAATCTTGCTAGTATGCCCCCCATGTATGAAAAGCAACTCTGGGGGCCCATCCTCCGCATCCTCTGGTGTTTGCTCATCCCCAATTCTGTCACCAATCCAATCACCCCATCTACATCAACCATGACAAGTGACAGAATCTGCAATCACTACTGACCTACTGTCAACCACAACTCCTAATCATTTCTGCTGCTTCAAATCAGACATCTCCATTCCACACCCAGAAAATATAAAACAACCAGCCTATGCAAATTTGTAGGGCAAAAGGCAGCTTGTGGGAAAAATCTTACTGATGATTGCAATAATAAGCATTTTATGGTGGTGGGTTTGAAATGTCATTACTTAGGCCACCATTGTCATGTTCATTGACTGTTCTTTGCTGCTCAAAAGTCCAAGAAATGTGCTCTGATGGTTTTACCCTCTCAACCATGTACCATGATAGATGGTGCTAGGACCACACCTTCAGGCTTGTTATTGATCAGAGGTAGATAGTCTGGGCTAATTAGTACATACCTGCTGAGATCCCACACCATAAGCCTGCGATCAGCGCCGCATGATGCAAGTATTGTCTCATTGTTGGGACTCCATCCTATTTGAAACACTTCCTCCCTACATCACATCCTCAAAATAAATATTAACCCAAAGTTCTTTGATATTTAACATTAAAGCCTTCTAATTTAGACAACCAAATTAGTGAACCACTGGAGTTCCTCAAAACTGTCAGTTAAATCCTATCTTCCAGACCAACTCGGGACATGTTCATCACATGATAATGAAGGGGCATTGCATGATTTTCTGATTTGATCAATGTGCTCCTTAAACATTGAATAGAACCTGCCAAGGCATCTTTCCAAAAACCTGACTTGAAATCAGAAGCCTCTGGGAGACTCTTATGTGAATCATTTAGTTCATCTTTTTAACCAAAAAAAAACCCTGGTAAAAGACATAAAGAGGATGACACAGATGGAGGGGGGAGGGGGGAGGAGATAGTGGCATACGTGTGATTGACAAAGGAATGGAGACACTTTGAAAGTTTTCGCAAGTCATATAAAGCCACAGTCCGGTCAGCAGACCCCGTTGCAAGCACCCACTCATTCTTTGGATTAAAAGCCAAGCAGTTCACCTACACAACCTTGCGAAATAGGAGTTCCAGCATGTCATCTTCTTTGATCACAAAAGAATCAGGTTTTGGTTAATACAGAACAATAAAACCATACAGAAGATATGCATCCTACATTATGATGAGGAAAGAAGAGCCAAGAAAATGCTTTACAGATTTTTCAGGAACTGCAAAGCACATTTGAGAGTTTCATTAACTTGGAGCATCACAACTAAAAAACACCCTAGTCACTTCTTATAGGGCAGAACTTCAGTACATCAAAAAGTACCATACTGACTGAACTTTTGTATGTTATAAAAACTATATCAGGACCAGCAGATAACCACTAAATGTCAGAGAACATAAAAAATACACTAACAAGCAGACCAAATTGGTCTGCCCTGATGTTTCAGGGATAAACACCTAGTCATCTTTCATAGCAACCTACTACAGACCAAAGAAAATTCCCTTGAGGATAAGATCAACCATACAATGCTTCCAAGAATTTCGCATCTTCACCAACAAAGGTAAACTTACATTCTAGCTTGTAATCATCCAAAGACCTTATTGGAATGAAGTCCTAATAACACTTCAGTTTATAGTGGCAAGCAACATTAATGTCAACCCTAGGATATAAGTCAAGATTTTTCTTTTTCCTATATGTCATGATTTAGAAATTGCACAGGAAGGGCATGTACATGCCCAGACAAGTAGAGCACCTGGCTATATAGCTGCCTGTTTGATATTGGGTGCACATATATTTGGCCTGAAGTCCTACACAGAAGGCTAGTTAGATTTTAAGTGGGTTCAAAAAGTTAAGACTGGGACAGCTCACCTCTGCCTGGTGAGCCTCAATAGCATGTAGTGGCTTTTCACTGGTGGATGTTCTAGTATCCCAAATAAGGAGTTGGCGATCATCACCCACAGAACCAAAAAGATGCTCGTTTTGCACATGCCAGGCAACATCCTCTACCACCCCTACATGACCCTGTGCAAAACACACACATACATTCTTTAAATGGCACAAATCTCTAAGGAAGTTACATCACAATCCATTCACCAAAGTCCACAAACAGAATGGAGGGACTCATTCAACATGCCTACCTGATAAAGCCTGAAGACTTGTTGACACTCTAGAGTTTTACAGAGAACTTGAAGTCATGATTCACTAGATCTAAACACACTGGAAATTGCATCATGTTTAAGAATGTTCATTGATTTATGCCCTTTAGAACATGTTAGGCATCATGGAAACAGGGCCAAATAATGGGCTGATGGATCCCGAGCTAGCAAATTTTATCTTGAAAGGACCTCACTACACTGGTAATTCTATGAACCCTAAAAAAAACACTAGAATCAACCCATTCCATTACACTAGCAAAAAACCACAGAGAAGCAAAGGATGACAAGTTCACACAAAACAGACCTGGTAGATCTGCAAGGCTTCAACAACCCGGCCTTGCTTGTATGTGCCCCGGATATCCCAGAGACAGATTTGAGCGTCATCAGAGCCAGAGAGCAAATGGCCTTCTTTGGTAGGGCTCCATGAAAGACCATATCCTTCAGTCTTGTGGCCTCGTAACCTGCAGTCTGGATTACACTGTCCATCTTGAGGAGGCTTGGACGGATGCTTGCTATAGTCAAACACATAAACTTCAGCACTCACTGTCTTGGTGGCTATGTAGAAAGGATTTTGGGGCATGTATCGTGCCCTGTTCACTTCTCCTTCATGATTGATTTGCTGTACCACTTGCACCTGCCATGGTTGTCCATCATCCCCGTACCCATCATCATCAATTTCTAAGGTTTCTTCCAAAATCTTAGACCTCAATCCAAGACCTAAAAACTCCAATCAGCCAAGGACCTATTCTTTCTGCTGCAGGGTACCAGAGTTTTGAACTAAGATTGGTTTTCTCCTCCTCCATGATCACAACAAAACGGAAACCAGAAGGAAACAAAGAACAAGAAACCAAAGGGAGAAAGTGACAGCAAAAATGAAATCTTATTCTCTTCCATACCTTCCCACTCGAGCAGCCAAAGCCACCCATGTCGCCACGCTCGTCATCATACTGCCGGGCATCGTTCTCCGAGTCCTCCAAAGGCAGCTGCACTTGAGCCAGCATGAGGTAGTTAGGCTCGTTCTCGCTGGTATGCGTGCCGACGATGAGCCGCTGCGAGGAGTAGTCTTTCCCAGCGGGCTCGTCGCCGCCCAGTGGCAGCCATTGGACTGTGAGGCTGGGCCACTCGAGCGCATGCGTAATGACCAAATCGTAGAGAAACGGCGTGTTTTTCTTCCATATCTTGTATTCCTCGTTCACCAGCCGCTCCTCCATTTCGTCTCGCAATTCCTCGTCCTCGTCCTTGGCCATGGGAGCGGAGCTCCGCGATTGCAGCAGCCGTGCATCCGTCGCTCCCGCGCGATCTGACGGAAGGGGGCGCGAGCGCGCGTTTGTATGGAGACACCGAATGTTCTTCCCGCCCTTCGCCTCCGTTCCGCGGTCTGGAATGGCCGAGGACGAGCCCGTTCCGGCGTTTTAGGTCTACCCCACCAGCTCCAGCCCATTCCAGTATGTAACTCACCCAGCAATAGTCTTGTCACTCCAATTGTCCCATTTTGTTGATATGAACGCTTCTCTTCCTCTAGTAGGTAACCATGTTCGAGCTTGATGTAAAGAGAAAGAACAAAGAACTTGATGTTTTTGAGTGAAGAAGAAGTAGTTCCAAAGTAGACACACATATGGAAAGTAAATGTCTTTTAGTTTGTAGAAGTGACTTGTATTTTAAGGAGTAGCAAGCAACTCAAAAAAACAAGCTCTTGATTTTAAATTCAAAGTTTGTGGCTTCAAACCATGTGGATTTGTGTGCCCTAATTTTTTTCGGATACACAACAAAAAACACATCGTTAAGACACATCTTTAACTATTAGATATGAAAAGACACATTGTTTCTGGGTGGAAATGTATCTTCCCACTGCTACTAATTTTAGAAAATTGCAAAGGAGGAGGAGGAAGCAATATGTTATTGTTCACAATAGTCTTGTTGCTCCAATTGTCCCATTCTGTCAACACAAACGCTTCTCTTCCTCTAGTAGATAACCATGTTCGAGCTCGATGTAAAATGAAAGAACAAAGAACTTGATGTTTCTAAATGAAGAAGAAGAAGATCCAAAATAGACATACATGTGGAAAGTAAGTGTTTTTCAATTTGCAGAAGTGACTTCTTTTTTGAAGAGCAACAAGCAACTCAAAAAACAAGCTCTTGATTTTAAATCCAAAGTTTGTGGCTTCAAGTCATGTATATTTGTGCGCCTTAATTTTTTTTGGATACGAAAAGACACATTGTTAAGACACATCTTTAATTATTAGATTTGAAAAGACACATTGTTTCTATGTGGAAATGCATTTCCCCATTCTTGCTAATTTTAGAAGATTGTAAATGAGGAGGAGGAAGCAATATGTTGTTGTTCACAATAGTCTCATCGCTCCAATTGTCCCATTTTGTCAACACGAATATTTCTTTTCTTCTAGTAGGTAACCATGTCCGAGTTTGACATAAAGAAGAAACAAAGAACCTGATGTTTTTAAATGAAGAAGAAGAAGTTCCAAAATAGACACACATATGGAAAGTAAATGTCTTTTAGTTTGCAAAAATGACTTGTTTTCTAAGGAGTAGCAAAGCAATTCAGAAAACAAGCTCTTTATTTTCTTTTTTGTAAAATTTTGGACATTCTACACTATCTTATGGCACACAAGTTTGCATATTGTTAGCCATCATTTATTTAGTTTGCAATGGTCTCATCGTGTAGCAAGCAAAACAAAAAGCTATAACACCAACTGAAGAATATCATTACTATAGGAGTAGTGGAAAAGGAAGGCAACAGGAAAGTTCATTTAAGACCCAAGAGTTTGTTGCATGAGGGTGGGCAAAAGTTCAAATAGTTTAAAGTTAGGCTATGTCCAATAAAATGTGCTTGAGAGATTGCAAATGCTTGTCCCTGAACTAGAAAAAAACTTATGGAATAATAGATGATGGATCAACCTATGCTAGCTACAAATTACATTATTATTAGTATTATAAGTAATCAATTATGAAGTATTATTAAACTAATATAATAATTATTAGGAAATATTAATATATAGTTTTATATTTTTATATTTCCAATTTATAATTGATATTTGTTAATTATTAATAATTCAATCATTATAATAAATGAATGATATGTTAGTTAAAATAGAAATCTAATAAATTATTATACAAATGCAGAAATTATTTTTGAAGGAAATATATACTTATTAAAAATATATATTATATATTATTTTAATAGTTCATATATGAATGAAAAAATAATATGAATACTAAAAATAAATTAGTTAACCTTGGCTACCAACTAACTACAATAATAGTTGAATTAATTTTATTGCTATTATTAAATATTTACATTTGTATTTATTATTAACTATATAAATGAAAATAATTATGGGAATAATTATAATAAACTACTTAACCTAGGATAGGTTTTAATTATATTATTAAATATTTAAAAACTAGTACTCAATATTTATAATTAATATTTAATAATGATTAAATATTGAATATTTCAGTTATTATATTAATTTATTTGGTCACGAAATAATAATTTATTAGTTATTAATAATTTTCTAATTATTTCAATATTAGCCAATTACTAGTTAATTAAATTGGTTGATAAATTATTATAATTAATATATATTTAAAATTAGATAGTATTACTATTTATCTAGCTAATACATTTAGTAATATTTAATAATATAATTAATTCAGTAATCAAAAGCTATTGATGATTATTACTATAAATAATTAGTTTGTTGGATAGTTTATAAAGTGAATTAGTTAGTTTTTAGTTTAGTTCTTAATTAATTAATGAGCAAGTTTATTATTTTAAAAATCTATATTGTATTCATTAAATAATTAGTAATTTTATTAATTAATCCGTTAATTTATTAATTAATAAATTAGCTAATTAATTAGCTAGTTAATTATCATTAACCTATTTATTTTGAAAAGTATATAAACAAGGTGTTTTGTCTCACATTTTCATATTTAAAAAGATGGGCATATGGGATGAATCAATTAAAATGACTTAACCCAAAATAAAACATAAATATTCATGTATTTACATTTAAGTACCTACTTCCTTAACTTACCTACCTATTTTTTTACCTACCTACCTACCTAAGTAGGTATTTGGCCTAGGTAGGTAAATAAGTCCTATCTATATAGATGTTTAACCTAGATGAGTAGGTAGGTACCTAGTTCAACTTACATACCTAAATATTGATTTAAATATAATTTGAAAAAAATCAATTAATATGCCCGTGGCAAATTTCTATTACACCACGTGTCATAATCTAAACCATCCAAACATAAAAATTAAATGTCTTAGATTATTTCAAAATAATAAAAAAATATTTTTAATTATTAAAAGTTGGGACACATGACAACACATAACTTGTTCCCATTGTTCACCAAAAAAATCACATCTTAGTTGCAAACGACAATATGTATATGGCCAATCAAAGGATGAAGGCATATTTTGTTAATTTTTTCTTTCATCCAAAATTTGTTGTCATTTACAACTAATGTTAATGCGACTTGTCCAATGTGATTATTGAGATTTTAGTTGCAAATGTCACTTGCAACTAAAAATTAATCACATGGATTAATTGCAAAATGGCCATTTTCTACTAGTGTGTGGTTCTATGATCATGATTCGCATTTTTTGTTAACATATGCAACCAAAAGGGCTATTTTTCTACATTATGACAAAGAAGAATACTTTGTGGACCCTTGCTAATCAGCATGATAATCAAACATTTATTATGCAACTTTTTTGGTTAAAAAATCCGAATTAACCTCACAAAATTGCAAATGTTTAGGAGAACTCACTACCATTTCACTAATACAAGCATTGGGTGGAGATGAAAGATGGGTTGATCAATTTCTTGCACAACATATAACAATTGCTTGTTATTTCATGATTTTTTTCATGTATTTGATTAACCCTCGAATAGCATGTGGGTCCATTCACAATTGGGGTACTAAAAAAAAATGTATAACTGAAAAAAGATTACAAATGACAACTTTTGATTTTTGTTTATTTTACATTATTATAATTATAATGGATTGTTGTATGCCAATAGATAAAATGATATATTCTTAAATTAATAAAAATATTTTAAAATAATTTGGATACTATGTTAATGTCTTTTTGAATCATGTAAATTAAAGGAATCAAGTGTTTAAAATACTTTTTTTTTAAAATAATCAAAAGGAAGGTATAAAATCATACAATTGATTAAAAAATAATTGTAAAACAAAAACATGCCCCGTTCTATGAAAGTACATGTTCATTGGATGAACTTGATGAAAAACCAAATCATTCAAAATTTTCAAAGTCTTAAAATTTTGAATGAAAGGGCTATAAGGCAAAAAAATCATTTTTTTAAACCATTTGATAAAGAAATTATGTTCAATGGGTTCAAAATGTTTAACTTTAGATGCAAGACACATGTGAAGGAAATAAACATGCTAGAAAACATGTTTGGTTTCCATTGAAATTCATTTTGGATTTTTTTAGGGCTTTCTGCACTTTTGGCATTAAACTAAAATATTCATACACAATTATGTATGATTATGAAAAATCATCATTAACACATGAACTATCTCATATTGGACTATTCAATTTTTCTCACTTAAGTTTGTTTCGTGTAAATGTTATTTGGAAAAATTAACTCTAAAAAATCCTTAAATTATTTTTTTGTTTTTGGTACCCCAATTGTGAATGGACCCATGTGAGATTTTTTTCACACCCTCCATTTTAGTTTGAACAACTTCTTATCCCGTAGCCATCAAGGTATATATTTCCCCTCTTTCCGTAAGGTAATTAACATCTTTGAAATTTTCTCTATTTTTTTTTCAATTTCCTTATCCAATGGTCTAATACTAATTAGTCATTATGATATGAAAATGTTGGTAGATCATTTCTCAGAGTGTGTGGATAAACATGCATTCCATTCATATGGTGATTTCATAAGTCAACATGGTGGTAAGTTTTTAACATGACTTTATAGGGATACCTTATATATTTCATTCTTAGGTGTATGTTTAGAAATAGTATGATTTGTCTAGCACATGAATAGGCATGTTGTTGGAATCTAATGTCATATTGACATCATCTTCTCCCATACTTATTTTGTCCAAGGTGCACGAGATTACATTTCTTTTGGATGATGACATTGCACATTATTGTTGCAAAATACTTGAAAACATGAACTTTCACATTGGGAACCTTGGATTGCAAATCTAGATCCACATAAAGTAAGTAGTGAAAGATCGTGTTCTTGTGTTTTCTGTAGGTATAATCACAGTTAGGGTTTTGAAAGCATTGATGGAATGTGGGTTGCAAGTATTTATTATTCACTTTCACAAAAGGTGCGTAAAGGTTGAATGAACTTGAGATATTTGTTCTTGTTCTTACTACATCATTCCATGATTTTGATTGCCTATTCTCACTAATGCATTCAAGTTACTATGAATGATCCTATTGCACTTTGGTACAATGATAAAATTGTGTTGGAAAGTCATCATGTTGCTACCAGTTTCTTAACCATGAAGGTAGTAGCATGTATCTTTCAGTTTAAGTTTTTGCTAGACCAAACATTGCATGTCAATTGATTTGAGTTTGTTGTTGTGTCTTAGGTTGTAGAGAACCCTTGGAATTGAAATAGAGTATGTTAGCTAAACTTTGAGTTATGCTATAAATAAACTATGCACTTTTATGTGTTGAATGAGAAAACATTCTTTGAAGTTTGCATTCATAGGAGATTCTAAGAACATAATTATTTGTAAAGCCCGTTGAGCTTTTGTTGCACATCATGTATGTGTCCCTTGGAATACGTGTTTGTTGAAATTTTGACATGCAACAACGTTATAATTCATCAATATTGTAGGTCCAAATAAAGTGTAATTCATAGCATTTGTTGGACTATGCAGAATGTTGTCAAATGATGCATTGGCTTTCTAGAGAACATGTAACCACATGTTAAATATGGCTAAATTTATAGTCCTCTTGCTAGATATCGAGACCTCAACTTTCAATAAAAGTTTAATTCTTTGTTCTTTCACACCTTGTTGTGTGGATCAATCATTGACATCAAGCAATCATGTAAGGGCAAGAAGTAATGAAGATGATTAGATCATTAAATGAGACACATTAACAACACTTTCACAAGCTTGTGGTTTCATGTATTTTGGCCACATATATGGGCTTGAATGCTGAAATCCCTAGTTATTTTACAACAAGGCTTGGAGATTCTCACCCTTTTGAACCTTCAGTTCCATATGTGCCACTAGAAGCAAAGCCACACAAAAAGGATGGTTCCATTATCTCACCAAAGTTTGTTCAACTTGAAGGTACAATTCACCTTTTAACAAAAGGTTGTTCATAATATTGGTGATTAAATTGTTTTTACAAATTTGGGAATTTTTCTTATTTTCATGAAAAAAATGGATATTTCACTAGGTCTTTTCTTTTGCAGAATTAACACATGGTGCAGAAAACGTTTTAGATTATCAATTAGGAATGGCAACAAAGGAAGATCCCATAGTGCAAGCATTAGAGGCCAACTTTAAACAAAAGGACCGCCTATAGAAGGTATTTACCAATATGGAAGTTCAAATAAAAGCGATAATGGACATGACCATGGTGTGAAAAAACTTTGAAGATTACTTTGCATATCTTGACTGGAGTTTGCAGTAGCAATTCCAAGATCTAATCGTCAAGGAACAAGAACAAGAACAAGCAACTACAAGAACCCCTTGACAAAAGGGAATAAGTTGTGTTCGCAAAAAAACAGCCATGTTTTTTAAGGTATAAAAACAGAAAGACTCTGCTATTGTTTCCTTGTTTGAACCATTCCATGTGGCTTTTGAAGAATTGTTTGTCACACATATAATGGTGTTTTATGTGTCTAATTTTCTTGAATAGACTTGGTCTTAGTGAAGAAGCCCATTATTGCTATATGTTTAGCAAGTGGTGATTATGATCATAGGTGTATCAAGAAAAATGTTCCCTACATTTGCATTTTTATTGAATCCACCCTTGGGAATTTAATCAACTATATGTGTTACGAGTGTTTATTTCGCATCTATTCAATTCTACTTTGAATCTACCTTGGAATCTTATGAATTTTTGTAGAGTTTTCTAGCCCATTGAATATTAAGTTTCCCAATAGTTTCCCTTCAATTAATCCAAAGTTTTCCCCCCCAGTCATGGGGTTTTAGTAAATAATAAGTATGATTTATTATTATTATTATTATTATTATTATTTTGCAATAGATAAATTGTGAGTGTTAATTTTGATGAATTTAGCTATTTTTTGCAATTTTTTGCCAACTTTTTGATTAAAATTTTTTTTGGGGGAAAAAAACCCAAAAAGAAACCCTAGTAGGCTAGTAAGTCTTTAGCAAATTTAGTAACATAATTAATATCAATGTATGTAGAATGGTTTTTTTCTTTTTTTTCAATTTAAATAATTAACAAATTTGTGAAATCAAAAAGTTGGATTTTTTTTTTTTAAATTTAGCAAAATTAGTTGAATTCACATTTTAAAAAATCCCAATTTTTTGTTTTAAAAAAAACAAAATGTTCAAGAAGAACACATTCGCATGGAATGTTTAATTCCATTTTATTATTTAATGTGACCTTTGCCATTTAATACATATTGTAATGTGATTTTACAAAGTATTGTAGATTTAGTCACATGGATAACACCAATAAAATTTATTTTAAAAAAATTAATTCATTTTTATAATTTGGGGGGGGGGGGGTCTTGATGTTTTGAAAAAAATGGACATACCACATAAAGATTTTCACTTTTGTGTAGTTTACAATTTATGAAGAAAAATTTCAAATCTCATGGAATGACACCTTGCTTCCCATATAGAAGAAAATAATAATATAATTAAGTTTAAGCTATTTTTTATTGTTCAATTTTTAAAAAATTGCAATAAATCCAATATTTGTAGCACCAACCACACAATCATGGGTCCATGTAGGGTTTTGAAATAGAATATTTATGATTAATAACCTATTACCTTAAGATCAATAACCCTTAGATGCCACATAGGGCAACTTTTCATCTACCTTTAGATTTGAAAAAAAAAATGTTATAGTGATAGTTGTCGCAATTTTTTCTCAAACCAATTGTCTCCTTTATTAGAATATCCCTCTATGCATGTAGTGTTTGTGTTTCTTTATAAAAAATCAATGCTATCATGTGAAGATGGTTTAACTATATTTCTTTCAATCTCTTTCTCTTTGTGTGTTGTGTTTGTGTTTGTCTACAAAAGTTCAATGCCATTGTCATTACATCATTACATAGTCATTGCTTTGGATGTTTCTTAGTTTCCTTTTTTCTTTGTGTTATGTCTATTTACAAAAGCTCACTCCCATTGTTATCGCATCACTCCATCATTGTCACTTGGGAAGAACATGAGGTTTGAATATCTTTTCCATTATCGTTGTTCAAGAAGAACAAAAGCTAGTGCTCCCCATTGCCGTTGTAACGAACATGAAAACAACCAAGTTTACATGATTTCTTAAACCAAAACGAGAACACAAGTGAATTTGTTTCAAATTTAGACTATGAAACAAGAAAAATAAGAAAAAAAACATGACATGTGTGAGGCAATAATCCAACATGATTTTATTGTAAAAATGGAACAAAAACAAAACAAGGCTATGACATATGAAAATGTTCAACAAACTAAAAGTAATTAAGGGCCTTACTTCTATTTGTACCCTTTGGGGATCTAATTCAATAAAGCTTCCATGGAAATTTTGTCCCCATGTGTGGCCCATGAATAGACTAAAAGTGAACTAAAAATGAATTAAGAATGAACTGACAATTAACTAACAATTAAGAATGAATTTGATAAAAACCACAACAAAGATTAGGTAGCTAATATTTGAAGAGCTAGGAAACATGCATGCAAAATTCATTCATGTGAATGGAATGTCTAGAAATGAACAATTGCCATTTTGGTTGAATGTTTCCACCTTACGCACATTACCAAACATTTTCAAAGATTCAATTATCAACAAAAGCATGGTTGGCAAGTCAAACTAACATTCGTTTTATGAATATGGGTACTCTCTTAACCCTACTATGAATTCACAAGCATGAAAAGCTCACGTTGTGGTGTACCAAATACACAATCAACCCATCTAAATGGTTCTTTCAAAGTGTTAAAGTTTAAATATTTGCTATATCATTGCAAATTCCTTTTATCCCTTCTCCCTTTGTCTAACCTTTAGGTAGGTTTGAAAATATGGAAAATGTTGGAATTTCAAAAGCTCTCATTTGTTTTGTGTGATTATGATAGTGGAGGACGAAGAACAAACATGTGTTACCCCCTCCCGCCCCCAAACAAAATAATAATAATAAAGAAAGGAAAGAAGGGAAAATTAAAAAACACACAAAACCTTAGATGTGTTACCTACCCTTAAACCCAAATCATCATTGAAGAGTTTTTTTTTTCATGTCGAGTACTTTGTTAATAATTTTTTCACTTGTCCTAAAAATTTATCTTGAAGGACAAATTGCCCTCACTAGTTGTTTGCCACAAATTTTGGTGACATATTATAATATTATCTATGCCATATTATTTTATATTACTCCCATTGGTGCATATCCTTGGCCCTACCCAACAACAAAAAACCTACCATGGGGGCTTTAGAAGAAAATGAATGCTTTATTTTCATTCCATAACTATTAGAAATCACAATGAAGCCCAATTCCCAAACCAATTTTCCCAGTGGAAAGCAATGAACATGGATAGTCATTTATGCAAAAATCTACTAGGTAACATATTAATACATAATTCAATAGATAAATAAATAGATAATTATAATACTATCATTAATAAAAGTGAAGTTTAAATTATAGGTACTCTATTTAATTATAGTTTATGTAACTAATGTAATTTTGAATATTTTAATTATAATAAAATTTACAATAACTTGTAGTGAATTTATGATAGTAATTTCATTGGTATGATTTAAATTAATTTAATTCTTTAAATTTGAAATAATATAGTTATTATAATCTAGATTAATTTAATTATTGTCATGTTAAGTACTCTCATTAAAGTATTTTAAGTGCTTTAAATTATGACAAAAATTTATAGAATTTGTAGCTATCATTTAAAATAATTAAATTAAATTTCAGTAAATAAATTACTGAAATTAAAGTAATTTAATTACTTTTACAATATAATTTCAGTAAATTTATAATTTAATTTTTATTAAAATTTTATTGTAATTTACAGTAATTTACTTCTTTTTTTGGGAAAATTTAATTCACAATCTTTTAAACTATAATTTACAAATTTTTAATTATTATTGTAATTTATTTAATTTTCATTAAGTGTCCAATTGACATGATCTACAAGCTTAATAGGTAGATGGTACCACCAACATTCAAAAAAAGAAAAACAAACACTAAGGACTCAAGGCCCATGAGTGCCCTTTATTTCTAGAATGGCTCTTTTCAACAATTTTCATTGGTCCACATACCATGTAGTATCTATTGAAATAAAAACTCCCTAATCTAATTTTCATTTCCAAAATCCAATAAGGGGTACTTCCATACTTTCCATTGGTTGATTGGCCCTATAGTTGCTAAAAAAACCATTCCTTGCATATCATTTACAAGTGTCCAAACTTTAAATTGTCGAGCTAAGGAAACAACCAATTGTAAAATTATTACTTTAACAAATATATATTTCTAGGGGGTCTTTTTCACATTCTCGATGGTCTAAAAACCCTCGCTACCTCTAAAGAAAAAAAAATATTATTACACACAATCATGGGCACAAACTTCTTCAAGGGGTTCTTGGGCATTTGTGATTGGTGCATGAACAAAAAATGACCCACACTTGGTCTTGGTTCCAAGTTTAAAATGTGGAAAAATCATTGTAAATCAACATGTCATTAAACATAACATGCAAGTAATAAAATAAAATTTGTAACACATTAAAAAATAGAATTGATAGGTTTTCAAGAGTCTTATTAAGGGTGTAATGGTGTAATCTCCCCAAAAAAATTATTATTTTGTGGAGGCAATAGTCATATGATATGTATATAACAACATTTCTTGCAAATATTTTTTTGTTTTTTGCCACATCCCATATGCTAGTAGCTTTCCCCCTCTATGGGTCATGCCACAAAAAAGAATTCTCATCCTATCTCTCGTTCCTTGATAATGTCAAATATTTTCAAAATTGATGTAATATTTTTTTCAATTCATAAAAGATACCTAATTCACAAACTAACAATTTGGCTTCGATGCCATGTTTTAAATTCAATAAGGAGAAAACATGGTCAATGACGAATGACAATTGCTTTTTCTTTTCCTTTGCTCCTTGTAAAGTGAAGAAATTTGGGACTTTCAAAAAGAATAAATGTACATATTTAGGTCTAGATGTTTTCTTATTACATCCAACTTGCGAATTGGGAACCGCAACATCATATTGTCAAAACCTTTAATCACGCCTCAAAAAAGTTACCCCCTTTAAGAAAGGTTATATATATTAATAGATTTTGAATTTGAAATCTTATGATAAGATATTTCCATTGTTTAAACATTCGATTATATATATTCTTGAATTACATTGTTTTCAATTACAAAGTGAAGGTATTGAAGTGATAAAATCATACATATTCTATAATAAAAACATTTACTAGAACTGACTAAACCATTTTATCAAATTAGGTAGAATATATAAATGTTTGTTTGAAGACATTTAACCCATAAGTTTGACTTACTTGTTTTATACTTGATTTCGATAATTGATGCATTCAAACCTTGGCATTTTCATATACATTAACTGTCACAAAATATTTTGCATACACATTAATTTCAACATTTGTTTCTCCATGGACATGTCCTAATTCATCACGTCTTTCAAATTTTGTTTATACTTATGAATTAGAGATGACTTGTTCAAATGCCAAATAAAATTATATATTTGATAACATACCGTCCATGATATTAACAAGCATGACTACTGGAAGTTTAGCTAAATTAATAAAGATAATGAACCCAAAGCCCATGAAAAGTTTGATTAATGGCAAATGTTTTTTGTACACATGTTAAAATGTTTGCAACCATATGTAGGTGAAAGCACACTACAAGGGGCCAAAAGTGTTGCCACATTGTACTATTTTCCAAGGGTGTCCATGTTTAAACCTCAACCACAGTAATATTGGAGCATATTTTTCCAAACTTTTTGCATAATATGGTAAACCATAACACAAAAAAAATCAAACAATTTTTTATTTTTATTTTTTCAACTTATATTGCATGATTCCAAAATATATTTGTGACAAAAAAATGTACATCACTATGCATTAAAAAATGTAAATATATTCAAAAAATGATTGAAATGATTTTTAGTCTTTAAGAAATTTGTAGCATCCATTGAACATTGTGATTCCATATGATTGGAATAAGTTTGTGAACCATTTGAAGAGTTTGATAATTATCATATCACAAATGGGTGTTTTTGGGGGTGATGACCATAAGTATGCAGTAAATTAACATTTTGACAAACTATCATTTTCAAAAGGAAGATGTAAAATATGTGAGGTGGGTTACTTTTTAAATTTTCATTTCAAACATTTTTTGGTTGACTAATTCAAATTTAAAGTTAATGTAATCTAAAAATAAAAACATGTTATATTATATTATATATACCATAAATATACCCATTATTCCTTGAATTTATTTTTTAAAATTTCTCAAATACTATTAAATATCATTACACTAAAAGTGAAACCCAAAATTAAATTACAATTTTTTTAATAGAAATATACATTACATACATGTCATGAAACTGCCTAAAATGGCCCCCCTGTAGTGTGCTTTCACCCATGTATGGTTTCCATTATTGACCACCTATTACAACATTCGCACTATTGTTATCCATTTTCGATGATGGGTTAAATTTGCAACATCCCTTCATAAGTTGTATGTACAAATGTTCCCAAATTTTTGCATGATTTGGATTTGGTTGTTTTTTTGTGGTACAAGTTTGGATATGGGCCTTAGGGTTTGAAGTTTAGGGTTTGCTAGAAAACGTTTTGCCAAGTTTTCCAAAGTTATGTTAAGGTTATAAAATTATGCCAAGTGATGCCGGAAATTTGAATTTGTGCCAAAATTATCAACTTATGCCTAGTTTTGCCAAATTATGCCAAAGTTATCAAGTTATGTTAAGTTATGCCAAAGTTATCGAGTTATGCCAAGTTATGCCAAAGTTATTGAATTATGCAAAATTATGTCAAAATTGTGAAGTTTTGTGAAATTATGACAAATTTTTTGAGTTATGACAAATTATGGCAAGGTTTCCAAGTTTTGCCAAAATTATGCCGAAGTTATCCAATTTTCCCGAAATTTTGCTGAGATTTACCCAAGTTATGCCAAAACTATGTAGAATTTTGTTAAAATTTTGTTAAAATTATGCCAAAATTATGCCAAGTGGTGCCAAAGTTACGAATTATGCTAAAATTATGTTGAGTTATGCCAAAGTTATGAAATTATCATTTATGCCAAAGTTATGTCAAAGTTATCAAAGTTATGTCAAGTTATGCCAATTTATAAGGTTTTGTTAAAGTTATGCCAAAGTTTTGAAATTTTGCCAAATTATGCCAAAGATATCAAATTTTGTTGAGTCATGCTAAAGTTATCAAATTTTGTCGAATTATGTCAAAGTTATGAAATTTTGCTCAAGTTATGCCAATGTTATCAAGTTTTATTAAGTTATGCTAGCCAAAGTTATTAAGTTTTGCCAAGTTATGTTGAAGTTATGAAACTTTGCTCATGTCAAAGTTTTCAAGTTTTGTAATAATTATGGTGTAGTTATGTCAAAGATTTTAAGTTATGTCAAAGTTATGTCAAACTTTTAAAGTTTTGTTAGAATTATTTCAAAGATTTTAAGTTTTGTGGGATTCTATTGAAATTTTTAAGTTTTGTTGAATTATGTCAAAGTTATGCCAAGGATTTAAAGTTTTGTCTAATGTATTGGTCTTTTCAATTAATTAAAAGTTTAGCCATGTAAAAATAGCCAAAACATTTAGAGGTTTTTCCATTTGTGTGGCCCTATGGTTTAGTTATTAATTTGATTAAGATATTTCATTTTATGTATGATTTAAAATTTAATTATACATTAATGAAAAAAAAATGTCAACAAAAGTCAACAACCCCCCTTGACCCCCCTTTTCCCCCTTCACCTACCTACCATGCATTGTGGGGTTTATACACACAAATACAATGGTGTGATGAAGAATATAAATAGTGGGTGAACGGTTTGGTTTATATCCCATATTTTTTGTTTCCATTTCCATGACCTTAAACTATGAAGGTTAGGTTTGTTTGTGTTTTGTTTGTTTCTTTTCAAATGTTCTTTATAAAAATCAAGTCAAAAGGTCTCTTGTTAAGGGTAAAAATTCCTAAGCTAATTAATGTTATAGGCATCTTAATAATTAAAAAATTATTAGTGGTAGTAATCTACAATTTTTTTATCAAAGGATGAAACTAATGGAATAAGTTAGATAAATGCAAATTTTTAAGAAAGAAAGATTGGTTATTCAACCAACTAATGGGATGTGTGGAGAAATTAGGATAAGGATAACAAAGGCCTATTTTTATGGAAGGCATATGGACCTTGTGTGGTATTGGAAACAAAAGCATTAGGATGAAGATAAAAAGGGATTGTGAATCATTCCTTTGGAATGTTTGAAAGATTATAGTTCTAGATTGGATGTGCCTAAGAGAGTTCTCTTAGGGAAGAAGTGTGTATGTGACATTGAAGAAATAAGAGGAAAGTATTGAAGGAAGTCGTACTTTCATTTTGTAAGGTTTATGGATTTTCATGGCTTTTTGTTGGTGTTTGGTTTCATTTAGAGTATGAAAAGAGAGGAAAAAATAATTCACATTAGTATTACGTAAAGTTTTATTGTGCTGATATATTAATTTTTTACTTTTTCTATACGTGCCACTTTCTGTGATAGTTTATGGAATAGGAAATACCCTCTACCATAGGACGATAACTACCATTGAAAGGCAACAATAAAGAAATAGATATGAGATTTGAGATTTATAAATAAAGTAACGTTTATTGTAGACGGTAGGCTACTTAGCCACAAAAGATCTATAAACGCTACATATAATAAGTAATAACCATAAAAGGTTTAAAGATGCTAAAGATGATAGGTAATAATCACTAATGGTCTATAGGCATTGCAGATGGTAGATAGTAACCACAAAGGGTCTACAAGCATTGTAGATGGTAGGCAGCAATTGTAGGAGATTTATAAATGATTGTGGGTTTTTTTCAAGTTTATGAAGGATGATAGTTGTTGCATAATATTAATTGCAACATGACAATAAACAAAAAAAAAAGTTCTCACCTTCAAAATTTTCCATTTTTCAAATTATTATTATTTAATATAGTAGGCCTTTCCTTGTTGGTAATTAGGTTGTTAGATCTTGCAGTTTTACATCCCTCTTAAAAAATCTATTTATAAATTGATAAATGAGTCAAAGTTTTCTAAAAAAACCCTTTTGACTTTCAAGTTTTCACATTGTTTGCTTTGAATGTGTGTTGGACTTGTTTTATAAAGCTTATGTATCATGAATTGAGTTTAATTATTGAGACTTTCGTTAAAAAATTCTCATTCACAACTTCATGTAGTTGTGAAGGTTTTTAAAAAAAACCTTGAGTTAAAAGATTTCACATTGTTTGTTTCAAATGTGTGTTGGTTTTGTTTCACAAATATTTTGTTTCTAACATTGAATTGAATTGTTGAGGCCTTTCATTAAAAAAATTAACTTATGGTTTCATGGAATTGCGAGGGTTTTTTAAAAATGACCTTTTGAACTTTCATAATTTTCACATTGTTTGTTTTGAATATGTGTTGGACTTAATTTATAAAAAAAATGTTCATGAATTGGGTTCAATTGTTTAGGCCTTTGGTAAAAAAAATCATTTATGGCTTTAAGTAGGCATGAGGGTTTTTTAAATGAGACCTTTTGAACTTTTAGAGTTCTCATATTGTTTATTTTGAATTTGTGGTGCACTTGTTTTACAAAAAATTTGTTTCATGGGTTCAATTTAATTTTTGAGGCTTCTAGTAAAAAAATATCATTTGTGACTTCATGTAATTTTGAAGGTTTTTTAAGAAAGACATTTTGATTTAAAAGTTTTCACATTGTTTGCTTTCAAAAAATGTTACGATTCTTTTTATAAAACTTTTGTTTTATGAATTGAGTTCAATTGTTGAAGTCTTTAGTAAAAAATTTCACTTAAAGTTTTTTGTAGTTGTGAGGGGTTTTAGAAAACACATTTGGGATTAAAAATTTTGTACATTCTTTTTTTAAAGTTATGTTATGGTGTTATAATGTAACTTGTGAAGAACTGATTTGGTTAAATAAATTGTTAGTATTTTTATTTTAGCTTTATGTTTTGAGTGTATAATTAATTAATCAATGAATAAAAATTCTTGCTTTTGTCTTTATGTGATAATGAAGTTTTCTTTTTGGATTTCAAAGATTTAATGATTTATATTTTCTACACTTTAAATAAAATTAGAAGATGGTTCTTAATTCACAAGTTTAATTACATCGAGGTTATTAATGTTGTGAATTTTAAACTAAAATCATAAACCTTTAGTTTCATCATCTTTAAACACATGACGTCCATGAGTTTTAAAATATGTTTTATTTATTTTTTCATGCTTTGCTATTTTGATCCTGACGTTAAACATGTACAAAACTATCCTCTTTATTTGTTTCCCATGAATCTTTAGTCATTTCTAGATTCCCATCTTCTTTTCCACAAAAAATAAACCCCATCCACGCCTCTCTTGATAAGCCATGTAAAGTGTTTTTTGCTTTTCCAAAGTTATTTCGCTAATCATTCAAAAGGAGTTTGCATCTTCAAAATGAAACAAAAATGTTTGGTGAATTGCTATGGAGTTTTCAGAATCTTGATCACTATCCAATGTTTTGTCACATATGTGTGATTTGTTGATTTACGAATCCGAGAGCGAGTTACCTTGTCAGAACAAGAAGATACTTTCTTTACAAAAGAAAATGAAAGCAATCCTCTTTGTTCCCTTCCTATATTTTCTTCCCTCTTTTTTCTATTCTTTTTAAAAATTGTCCAGTTTTTCAATTTACCATGTTAATGCCCTTTCCTTTCTCTTTTTAAATAATTGTGAATGTTTGTAAATGTCGTGTATGTGTAATTCTTAGTTTCTTTTTCATTTCTAAACTATGTTATTAAATTTATTGGTTTCTTCTAATGTTCGTTGTAAAAAATGATTTATAGACAATAATTTCAGAAATTCGTTTCAATATAGCTTGCTTGCATGTATAATCTCTCATGTTATTACATGACTCCCCACGAACATTGTGTTTTAGCTCATTGGTTCAGCAATGTGTTTGGGGGCTACGTTTTGCCTAGTGCTTACTGATAGTTCCGTTGGCTCATTAGTCGCTGAACTTGTTTGCTCACTTTTATATTTTCACATCATGCATGGAATTTAATCTTACCCAATTCATGCTTAAGTCAAATGGATTTCTCAAATTTTACTGCACCTTCCAATTTATAAACACCTATTAAATTGTTTATTAAAAAACATATGTACGTCAAATGAATTTGTAACTTCCTTTGCATTATAAAATGTTTTACATGTTCGTAAGGTTTGTCATTCTTGTGTTTGTATCCTCGTTGCCCGTTGTAAAAAATAATTTGAAATTTTCATTTCAATATGAGTTTACTTGCATCCTTAATTTTTAATGTTATTAGATGAGGCCCCACGAACATTGCTTTTTAGTTCATTAGTTAGACAATGTTATTGCAGGCTAGGTTTTGCTTAGTGTTTGTTCATAGTTTGGTTGCCTCATTGGTCATTGAACTTGTTACCTACCTTTTATCTTGTGATGTCCTACATGTAATCTATTCTCACTAAATTGATGTTCAAATGAAATGCATTTAAAAATAAAAATATTAATAACGGTGTTACTAATTATAATTAATAATATTTAATACAATAATTACAGTAATGATCGCTCTAATAATCACAGTAATATTTATTGTGATATTTCCAATAATTTTTATTGTAATATTACTCTCAATATTTCAAATTATTTCCTTCCCTCCTTTATTCTTTAAAAAAAGGCGATTTGGGAAAACCTCCATTTCGAGAAAAGAAATAATTGTAATAATAATAATTTACATGTCCATCATTTTAACTTTTGCCCTAATTATGCCAAAGATCTTCAGTTTTGTTAAATTTATGCCACAGATTTTAAGCTTCGCCGAACTTTTGCTCCAGATTTTAACTTTTCTCCTACTCGTGTAAAAGATTTCAAATTTTGCCTTATTCGTGCTTACGATTTTAAGTTTTCTTTCCTTTCTGCCAAAGATTTTAAATTTTCTTGCACTTCTCCCTACGATTTTATGTTTTTTTAGAATTATGCCGAAGATTTTAACTTTTGCCCCAGTTTTCCTAAAGATTTTAAGTTTTCTCCCAGTCCTCGTAAAGATTTTAAATGTTTCCACAGTTATTCCCAACATTTTTTAAAAACTAGATAACACAAAACATGAAAACAAAACCTAATAAATAAAAATACAAAATATAAACAAATAAAAAAGTCATTCAAAAATAATTAAAAATTAAATAGTTCCAGGTACCCATCTGGCTTTTCGTTTGCCCCACCTCCACGCTGCCCGTCCGCCCAACCTACCACGTATAAATTTTTAATGCCCAACTTTTTCCTTCAAATCCCATACTTTTTGTCTTTAAAAAAAAATTATGTACGATTGGACTACCTCTGTTACTTTCATGCATGTTTATCCAATAATTCATTAAATTTCAGGCTTGTGTTTTCACAAACGATATATTCCCCGATGTTCCATTAAATCCTTTCTTTTCTTTCTTTTTTAATTGAAAATAATCTTTTGGGGAAAATTTCAACATTTCCCAAAATAATTTAATGAATGTTGAATTCCCCTATGTACTATGGTATGTTTTTACCGAGATGTTTTCCTTCCCATGATTGTGCCATGGTTTACTAAGTCAATTGTAAATTCTGGACCACCTATTTTGTTCTTTGTATTCCTCCGCTCCGGGCTTGCCTCTTGCTCTTATTGCTTATTAAAAAAAAATCTGGGTCATGGGCCTCTTCCATACACCCGTCCATGAGAAGGAATGTTCCTACTATGTCCGCTCCCAAAAATCCAAATATTATGTCATGTTCCCCATTTTCTCTACCTATGTGAATTACGACGTTACGATATTGTTTTCCTGGTCAATGTGAGGTTAAATTACCTTAAGAATGTTTCATGTTTTTTACAAAAAAAAATTGTATGTAAAACATTTCGCATGTCTATTGTGATGACATAATGAATGGCAAGCCGGTATTATCACATATTATGTTCGTATATCCAACGACATGTGGACGTATCCATGATCGATCCATACTTTTATTGTGCAAAATATCATCCATGACTAGGGTCCTCTCCAAGAAGTTGATATTTATTTTAGACTTCTATGTTGGGGAATGCCCCATGTTTTAAAAAAAATTGGTTGTGGCCTAATATTTTATGTTGGGGATTGCCCCAGGTTCCCTCAATATTCTTCGCTTCATCCCTGTGGCTCTTTTTGGAGGAAAAAAACTATGATTGCACCCCTTCTTAATTAGTACGATGATGGATAATTACTTTGAGTTTATAATGGGGGTGTTCGTCTAGGCTGGAATTGGTCGCCCACCATTTTGGAAATAAATTATTTATGTGGCCCATTGGAAGGCTTAGTGCCATATAGTTTCTTTCTGGAGGGGGGGAGGTGTCTCTATGTTCCCCTTGTGTTTTGTAAGGCACTATCAATAACGCTTCATTTTTTATCGTTTCATTGTTTGCTTCCTTCAACTTCCATGTATATAAATTGTACGAAAGAGGGGGGAAGGGTCCAAGTGAAACATCACAAAACATGTTTTTATTTTAGGAATGAACCATGTTTCCCCTTCTATGTTATGGGAGGTCCCCCTATTCCAAACATATTCCGGTGTTGGGCTCATCCTATGACTATTTGTGAGATTTTTACATTACAAAAATTGCGTTTGCACCTGCGCTTGGGCGGAGGGTGGGAGGGGGGGGTACTTTTGTTCTTTTTTTTTCCCCATCTGTTCTTTAGTTGTTGCCTCATATGCTCCCAATAGCGCCTCCTTTTAATCCCATATTCTTCTCGCCTTGGTTCAAGTTTTATACATATAAGTTCTGAAAGGGGTGCCCGAGGGAAGCATGACAAAATATGCTTCTATTTTGTGGGAGGGAAACATATTTATGCTTTTATGTTGGGGTTATCCTTTCTTCTAGAAACGTTCATCATGGATCATTTTCTTTTCTTAAATGATTAAATCCTTTTTGTGGATAATTCCTATCCTCCGTTCAATCATCCATGGGTGCCCGGGTATGAAATCAAAGTATATGCTCACTCATAACAATTATTTGTGGGGACCCCCAAATTCCAATTTTTTCCTTTTTTCATGTGCATCTTTGATTTGCCCATCACAAAAAAAATGAATCCCGCTTTGGATACCGCCCCCTACATATCTTGTAATCTTCTCCTTGGGTTGCTTATCTAGGCTGGAGAAGTAAACTTTGGGGGTTGGGAGGCTAGGAGTGGGTGCTTTCCCGTGCCCCCTTCTAGTGAAACAAAAATAAACTACCCAAACAAACAAATCTAGAAAGAAACAAATGCAAAAATTGAAAAGAAATTCATTCAACGACACGAACAAAGTCGAGGAAAATGATGGTGACCCACAATTTTGGAAAGACAAATTTCCTGCAGCCGATGGGAAGGCTTAGCATGCCCTCTTGATGCGCTTGTTTTTTTCCTTTTCGGGATGGGGTGGGAGGGATTTTTTGTTTTTTCCATGCTTCTTCCCTATTTGTTCCCCCCCAGTTCCCAAAAACTTCCCGAGATGTTCCTAATAACGCCTAGGTTTTATCCCCTATGCTTTGCCCCACGTTCAACTCCCTTTAATATAAACTATAATCCCAGGCTGCGCATTTATTTTTATTTTGCAATTGGGGCTGCAAAGAGGTGCTTCCTTTCCGGGGTGCTCCATGTTCCCAAATAAATTACTAATGGCCCCGTGAATATGGCTCTTTCCAAAAAAATAATGAGCACGCTATGAACTAATATATGAATCGCAAATAAGAATAATATACTATGATTCATATTAATTAGTTGGGGTGCTTCACAAGTCTGACTTTTTTTTTTGCCATGAGTTATTTTCATTGCCCCGTCACATAAAAAAAAGGTTTAAACCTCCCTAAAATAGAACATTTGATCAAAAAAAAGGAATGCCCTCCCCTTTGGCCCGATTATATAAGTGGTCGAAACATATGGGATTAAAGCGACCTGCCCTTGGGAACAGGTTTCGGGAACACATTCGGAATCTAATGGGAACCCATTGGGAACTTGAAAACAACATGGAAAACAACATTGAGAATAAAAGAAAAATGAAAATAAATCCTTTCTCCCACCCCCAAATTCAAAAGAAAATAAAATCGAGGCACTTTTACTACATGATTCACCTTACCCATTGCTTACATGTATTTTTGGTTTCCAAACCTCTGGGTCGTTGTTTTTCGCCTGGGCTAATTACACGGGCAGAGATTGAACGAGGAAGAAAAACAAAAAATAACCCGCCCCCCACTCCCGCCCACCCCACGAGTGCATGTTCAGCCTTCCCGTTGGCTGCGTGAAATCCTTCTTTCCAAAATTATTTGTCACCATTTTTTGCTTGGTCGGTATTAGCCTGGGCGGAAAATGGTCACCCACACTTTTGGAAAAGAAAAATTTAATGGATTTTTAGTTTTTATTCATTATATGACATTTTTTTTCGATCAAAAGACCTAGTATGACTATGTTTTGTTTGTTTGACAACGAACATTGAAATAATATGTTTTAAAATTTGGTAAAAGGTCACAAAAGATATGAATGAAGTGTTGTGGAAGGTTAATGTTGTTCGACAACGAAGTTTAATGATTCAAAAGTGAACAAAAACTCATCATTTTGAATAATAAAAAAATAATTTCTGGAAGTAACACTTTTCATTAAATGTTCTATTGATTGCATTGAGCTTGCATAAAACAGATGTGAACAAAAGCTTTACATGAAACGTATATTGTAACACTATTAACCAAAATTGGCACAACTTTTAACATTTGAAATTTTTTACATTATATCATAACACAAAACATTTCCTTATAAATGTGTTTTTTTATGTCTTTGATCTTAGTTATATAATGTGGTTCAAATAAATTAATCCACAAGTGTGTTCGCATTATTATTATTTTTGTTTCAAAGAGTTTTATTGATTAGCCTCATTATAAATTTTTTTGAAAACGAATTTTTTTCCTAGATGCAATTATTTTTCCATTTGCATCATCAAAACTACATGTGGTCCCATTTGTTCCATTCTTGTAAAATGTTTTTCCAAAAATTAAATTTAGGCCAAATTGTAACAAATAGATAATGAAAACATCATGGGGAATACTTTATGAACTTTGGGAACCCTTTGGGAGTTAAATAAATTTCCATGGGGTTCAAAATATTTAAAGGAACCACAAAAGGCATCAAATGTCAAATTATATCATAAAAAATTAGGGATTTATTTATTTATTGTCAATTGAAATTGTGGTAATCGTGACACATTTTTCCTTTTTAACACACATGAATGTTAAAAAAATCAAATTAAAAATTCATTTGAGTTAATTTTAAGTTTTGATTTAGTTAAAAAATTTTGAAATTGAATATTTTTATTATTAAAAAATGATTTTTTCACAAAGTTTACGACTATTAGATTTCATTAACATGATACTGTCTCTAATTGAACTAAACAAAAATCACTTTGTATGCTTAAATTTTTTAAAAATCAATGGCCAATCCTGAAGTAAATTTAATTCACAACCATCACATTCAAACTCTGATAATTCCTTATCCACCAATTGTTATGTTATAACTTCAATTACACTTGTTGAAGTTGATGTTCCATGTATCTGTCACTTCACCCAATAGCCTAACAAACAAAAATGTAAGCATTTCGTACTTGAATAAATGGTGCTTATTCATTTTTTTCTTGAATTTTTGTTGCAAATGTTAATATGTAAAATTGACACTAATAAAGAAACCTATCTAGGGCACATGACCTAATACCAAAAGACCTACCCAATGTGTTCTTTAGGCCTCCAATCCATAATAAATCCAATTCATTATAAAGTCAATGTCCATTAATCACCATTTTTATATGAATAATAATTATAATTCTAATGTTTGAAAGGTGACTATTAAGCATATCATCTATCATCATTTTCTCACGTTCCATCAAATCTTGCAATTGGCTCAATTTAGTACGCATTGTGCACATAGTAATTGACATATCATTTAATAATATATTTGTATCATAAAAAAAAATTTCATGACATAATACTTAATAAACTTTGAATTTAACTATATGTTGGTCAATAATTGGCCTAAAATCCAAAGACCCATAACCCTATACATTGCACATCTCGTGCATAATACCCTCCCTAAACTTGCGGGTTTCGCATTGCGCTTTAATTAAACTTGTAAATCTATAATTCACTTGTAGGAAATTGGACCACATAATCAAATGCATTATTTTGTACTAGTACAAAAGAACCCAGCTTTGCATGATACTATTATACGAAACTTTCAATCATGGGCTACACATTTGGAATTTCTCACTTCATCCCAAAAAAAGAAACTCGACATATTTTGGCACCTAAAAAATGCAAAGTATCTCACATGGTTGAAATAAAAACATTAACTAAGTTCTATGATAATGTTAAATTATTGGGATTACAAATCAATGTCATACAAAAAGCAAGGTGTATAATATTCATCAACTCATCTTTGAATTCACCCTTCTTATGCACATTCACCATTTTTATACACCTTCACCATTATCAGATTATAAATCACATGAAGCCAATCATCAAACTTTGCAAGATTTTTCGCTTGTACTTTTCGATTTGTTGGACAAGCCATAATCCCAAACTATTTTAATAAATCTTTCGTCAACATCATAAAACAAGATGTATGAAAATTCACATACTTTGGATCATTAATCTTTGAATGTTTTAACAAATTAGTGCATGGTTCATTAAAAGGAAAAAATAAAACAAAATAACACGTATGGTGTAAACAAAGGGTATACGAGCATACAAATGCCTTAAGCTAGGAGTTGAGCGCACTAGAACAACTAGTGGATGCATATGTGATGTGGTAACATCAACAAAACAATTCGTATATTTGATATAAGGCATAATGTCCATTTACAATTCACAACCTTTATAATTTCAATTTATAATTTCCAAATCATAACTTTTGATCCACAATGAATTAAAATGTGTGTGATATACCAAAAGAAATGCATTGAAAAATTAATCAAAATGCACCTTTCAAAACATTTGAATCCAATCCAAATTACTTCCTCAATATTTTCTCAAATTTAAAAAATTTAATCTACAATTTTCAAACTTAAATTTTTGATTGAAAAAAAATTAAAAAACACATAATATATACCTAAAAAAATGCCTTGAAAAATTAGTCCAAATCCACCTTCTAAAACTTGAATCTAATTGAAATTGCCTTTCAAATCACTCTTCAAAATTTCGGATTTAATAATCTCCATGTTCAACATCTAAACCTTAATTTTTAATTGAGTACGAATTAAAAAATGTGAAATACATCAAAAGAAGCACCTTGAAAAGTTAATCCAAATTCCACCTTACAAACACATGAATTTGACCAAAATTGTTTCCCAAATCCCTTTTCAAAGTTTCAGCCTTAATGAATATGCACATTTATTTAAGTACAAAAAGTTTTGAATTGAAATTATTTAATTCGAAACTTTGAAGAGGGATTTTAATTCATAATTTTGAAGAAGGATTTAAGGTTTAAGGTTACATGGGTATCTCAACATAATTTCATTTTTTATTTTGAAATTCTAAAATGAACTACCTCTCATTTTCATGGGTTTCGATTATCATGATGTGTTTAATTTTCTTTAATTATTCACTATTTGGAAGATATGGAGGGTTTGATTTTGGAATTGATAGTTGGATTTTTTGATTTTGATAAAATTTGCAATGTTTGAAGGTGACATAAAATAAAAGTAAGTTGATGGTAAAAAAAGGATGATAATAATTTATTAGACACACTAAAAAAACATTCGCAATTTAAAAAATGTTGAATTTTAAAACTTTGAAATTTCAAAATATGTACATTTGAAAATTCAAATTTTCAAAAAAAATTTATCATATGTATATGGGGTACAGTGTACATGATGTGTTGAACAAAGTTGTTGTTTTAAACATTAAATTAAACTTTACAAAATTAACATTTTTTGGTATGATTTTAAATTATCATCATTTTTCAAGATGAAACATAGGTCTACAAGGAATTTGTACATTTTTATAAATTCATACTTATTAAAAAATGATTAAGAAATTCTTTTTTGACTTATTGAAATAATTCTAAGTATTTTTTATAACAAGTTGAAAAAAAAATCATTCATATGAAAAAATTATTATTTTAGAGAAAAAAGATATGTAATCCTAATTAAAGTAATGCTTGTGGCTTCTTTGAATGCTTTTTGACCCATTGGCACATAATTAGAACAAAAGCCTTCGCCCAACGAAAAAGAATAGAATGGACCCCTCATGAATGTATTGAATCATTTCATTGGGTGCATAAAATAATGTATCCAAAGATTTTTGCCACCATTTTAGCCACATCTAATGGTAATGATACAAACTACAAACAAAATAAAATAAAACCTTAAGTTAACATAAAGTATGATGAACTATTGAAAAATCTTTACAAACATTTGATAATAATCTTTTTTAAACATTAAGGGCAAGGCATATTAAATTCATCAACATCCATTTGCTTTATCATTAGCCTTATATCCTTCTCATGTTTTAAAAATCAAGCTTCAAATCAAAATCAAAAGAAAAATTTGACCATTAAAGAACACTAAAAATAAGATAGGTACACAAGTAGGAAGGTAAAATAAATATATAAAAATTCTTGCACTCGTGTTCTTTGCATCCTTTTGGTTAGATGTAATTCATCCATGAACACATGATGTTGAAAACTAAATAAATTACATTCAAATGGATGATGTCAATGGTTAAAATTTCTAAGTGTTCCCATTGCCTAACAACATATTGTAATTCATACCTTGTACACATGTCTAAAATTACATGTCACATATGTCCATACATGTGTGAACCTAGATTTCAACATTATTTAATAAAGGGCAAACTATTTTCCAATAAATGACACCCTAGAGGTTTGAAGATATGTACACACATAAGGCTTCGATTTTTTATATCTTGTAAAAGTTTGTTTAAATTTTTTTATGATTATTGATTAAAGGTGCCACATGAAATTTGACCCTAGTGGGCTATAATTTTTTTGAAGATAAAGTGGATTCACCAATAAAATACTAGCTTTGGACAATGTAATAAAATTCTATGGTCTAGAGAGTTTTCACAACTTGGAATATTGGGCCACAATTTTGTTAAAAATTGTCAAGATGAAATGGCTTAAAATAATCAAAGATCAAAAGAACATGGGTCAATTAATTTTGCACATAAAACGGTCCTCTTGAAAGGTTCATGCCATTATTCTATTATGAAAGTTTGTTGTTATTTGTATTTCTATTATTCCTTTTGGAAGCCCGCCATTCAGAAGAGCTTCATCCATTGACGAGTTCACATGGTATCAAGCTTGAGGACAGCATTAGCCTTTATGTTTCAATAGAGGACATGACAGTAGAACAATTGGGATAGCAACAATAGCAACAAGATTATCTATCTATGACCATTTATTGTTGCACTTGGGGATGGTTGTTAATGCTCATGATTTGTGTGAAGAAGGATTCTCCATTGATCACAACCAGTGAATTTCAGAAAGTTTTCTGTGGTGGCATGATGTAAAATAGAGGATCACTTGCCTGGTTATTTGCAAAACTTGATAATTCTGGAAGTCTCAGTAAACTGTGGTTGTACATTATCGTGTCAGAGCATTTAGTGCTTCAGGTTTAGTGGCGTCCTTGGGAGCCTCCTGTAGCAACAAGCAAAGTTACAACATGTGATGAGTAACTCACAGATGGTAAAAGTTTGAAGAAATAATAGAAATGATAAGAGGCAAAAGGTTGGGTACCATGATTAAATAACTCTCCAAGCAATTTTGTAATTCATCAGACAAACCAATCTCCAGAGAAGTCAAAATATACCTTCTTCTGCAAGAGAAAGGGTGTCACGCTGGAGAGAGCCAAATCAAACTTGAATTTGATTACTTTTGACTTCCTTCAGACAAAGTATCATGACTTGTTGCCCAGTCTTCTTCCTTCCCAATGCACCAAAGTGATGATTGGATGCAAACATTGGGAGATCAATAAAAAAAGGTTTCTGTCCACATTGTTGTTCCTTGAAATGGTGTCACACTTGGGAGAGCTAAATCGAACTTGAATTGGAATACTTTTGACTTCCTTCAGACAAGGTATCATGACTTGTCGCCTAGTCTCCATCCTTCCCAATGCACCATGTGATGATTGGATGCAAAAATTGGGAGATCAACATAAGAAGTTCCCATTCACATTGTTGTTAAGGAACTACTTCATTTGCATCCTTCTGCTAGGTGAAATTGGTACAAGCTTTCAAGAATTGTACAAGTCAACCACTGTCAATTGATGGACCTCAGATAGGTAGAACTTAGTGTTCCATCAATATATCTCACCATTGGCATACATACATACATATATATATATGAAATTGCAGAGAAATCTCCACAACAACAATTTGAAGGTGACACTACAATAAGTTGGTCATAACCTTTATGAGAGTCACCCACAAAGTGTCGAACCTTCACCTTCATCATGAATAGCAGGGATGAGCTGCCACAACTACCCACTGACTTCATCAGCTCCCAACAGTGAGTGTAGATAAGTATATAATAATCTGCCCAAGACCTGGGCTAACCATCATAGAAAATCTATCCCTGAGCTTCTGTTGCATTTCTGGAAGCAATGAGAAGACTCAGTACTAAAGAGCCATTGGCATATACTCTAACATTGCTGAACAACATGTTCATCATACTCTTCATGTTCCCACAAACTTCCAATGAAAATTACAATAAGTTCCAGTCAACCATGCACCAGATGAAGCATCTTCAAACCTCCAATCAAAGCTTGTCAACTACACCTTAACATCTTCATAATCAAGCCCAAATCACAATATCCAGGCAAGTGAAACCAAGGTGTTTGAACCAACAGCCTCCTGAATACTTGCATACTTTTACAACAACTTAAAAGTTAGGTACCAATAGAAACAAAGGATTGGGCATTTAGTCACAGCAATGCCATTTTTAGTTCTTCCAGCGATTGTGTCCTGTTTGTGCTTGTCAGATCTGCTTGGATGTGTCTCATGACGACAGCAGATGCAAAAACAGCAAAGGACAGCTATAAATGGTCATTGGAAGTGAGGCCGCAGGATTAGCGAGCTGATACTCATTGAGACATGACAAATTGAACAAAGATCAAGGTGGCTCTGACCTCCGATACAGCCAGGCTTTAGAAGTCTAGACCACACTCTTCCTTCAAAATGACTTTGTCCTTTGGGTCCACCACAATATCACATGATAGATTCACCTGCACAAACACATGTGGTTCCATTGGAATAAGTAGCAAAACAGTGTGGTTACTATGTGCAATTCCATAGTTCTCAGTGAAACAAACTGCAGATGTATTGACCTCAGAGCAAGTGCTGTTGACAGTGCAACCATGGAGATGATGCCACTGTGACAGCAGCAACACACAGCTGTTGTTTGATATCAAGCAAACAAACACCTAGAGCTGAAAACCCTAATCTCACTTTACAGCACTAGGGTTTCCATATGCAGGAAATGCTGTCACAAGGATGCTCAAAGAGCTTCAACAGCCAACAAAGATGGACTCAAACTGACTGCCAAAACTGGACACAAGAAAAAGCTTAAAACAAATCACAAATTTTGCAATGGAAAGTTTCTTTACCTCCATGTGGGGTTTGAGGAAGAAAAACTGCAAAGCCCCAATGAATTGTATGCGAGTGGTTAAAGGAAGTCTGCGATTCACATAATCCATCCAAAGCTCGCTTGCATTCTCCAAGATTTGTCGAGTCTCCAAGTTGATCACGGCAGGAACTCGCACAACGCTGCGTGCCCTAATACTTCCCCCCTTCAGTTTCACATCCCCTATTTCAGAATCTCTGTACAAAATCCGCGTCCGCCAGAAGTCATACTCCACTCCCGCGAAGTTGCGATTCTTAATCTCAAGCAAAACATCCAAGGTCACGTTGAAATCCACAACAGGAAAAATCGATTTACCGTCATGTCTCTGATCCATGGTTATTCCATCCAGTTTCCATCTCTTCAATTCTACCACTGGTTGAGAAGGCCACAACAAGAATCCCGCACACACAGACAAGAGCATGATGATGATGATGAAGAAGAAGGTCTCTGTAAGAGACAACCACAGCCCTCCTCGTCTCCGCACCCTTGGATACGGCTGTAGCTCATAGTATTCCCCACTCGGAGGAACAGGGTAATATCTCTCTTCCTCTACTAACACCGGCGCCGCTTGCCCTCCCATGAACCCCATCCCTTCACCAATTCCTTCACAAAAAAGAGTGTCTGTTGTTTATCTGTCTCTGTCTCGGAAATCCTTGCACAGAATTTGGTTCTGCTTTGCTGTGTCTATGTCCCCTGAGTCCTTTGCTCAGTTCACGGCGCGGCGAGATTTCGCTTTTGCAATGGGATGATTGCTTGACAAAGAGATCTTCTGTATTGAACACGGGAAAGAACAACTCCTGCGTATCACCACGCTGAGCACGCAAAGAAGATGACGCAAAAACAACAAAAACAACGATTTCAGTGCGAATTCCGAAGGAATTTTTTTTAAAAAAAAAAAAAAAATGCAGGGAAAAGAGAAGACGGTGGATTCAAAAGGAGAAGCCCTTCCTGACGCGATCGAAAAATAAAATAAAAATCGTGCAAGATGGAGAGAAGAGCGGAGTGACGAAGACGACGACGAAGAGCAAGTGTATCAAGCGAGTTCCTTGCCGCGCAGCGGCGGGCATCATCGCCAACGAAGCAATGGCTATCACCGTATTCACACGCAAGAGAGTGGAAGGTGACCACAGTCGCTTACGTGGATCTCATAAACGCAAACGTGTGAGAAAAGGGTTTTTTTACTAACAACCCCCAAAGTATCCCCCCCTCTTTTTTTCAATTAAAAAAATAAAATCCATTTATTTTAGTTTTCCAATTGTGGAATTAGTACTCATAAGCTAGTTGTAACTTTTATCTAAATATTTATTAATATTTATTTTTTAAAAAAAGGAAAATTGTTGAACATGATTTTCTATTTTTGTGTCATACCAAAAGTTTTGCAATTTTTTCCCAAAAAAAGAGATATGAAATTAGTCGAATTTACACCCCCCAAAAACCAAAAACAAAAAAAAAAAAACAAAAACAAAAAAAAATTAACCCCCAATTTTATTGGTTTTCAAAATGAAAAAAAATCATTTGAAAAAAACATTGTGCATAAGGTTTTTTTTTTAATTATTTTTTAAATATTTTAATTATATCATGATTGAACACACCCTGATTAACCTCTAGTTAATTCTTGATTCTTGTCTTTTGTTTTTTCCAAAAATATTTTTTTCATAAATTTTGGTTCTGGTCTGATTCCTTAAACCCTAATTAGAACTGGTATGATCCCTAAACCCTAAACCCTTGATAGAACTGGTCTGATTCCCTAAACCCTACACCCCTTGATAGAACTGGTCTGATTCCCTAAACCCTAAACCCTAAATAGAACTGGTCTGATTCACTAAACCCTTAACCCTAAATAGAACTGGCCTGATTCCCTAAACGCTAAACCTTAAACCCTAAACCCTAAATAGAACTGGCCTGATTCCCTAAACGCTAAACCTTAAACCCTAAACCCTAAATAGAACTGGCCTGATTCCCTAAACCCTAAACCTTAAACCCTAAACCCTAAATAGAACTGGCCTGATTCCCTAAACCCTAAACCTTAAACCCTAATCCCTAAATAGAACTGGCCTGATTCCCTAAACCCTAAACCTTAAACCCTAAATAGAGCTGCTCTGATTCCCTAAACCCTAAACATTAAATAGAACTGCTCTGATTCCCTTAACCCTCTCAACCCTAAATAGAATTGGTCTGCTTCTTTCTTTAAGAAAATAAGAACGAGTATTGAATTCTGATTGTTGCAGCTCAAGAGCTATCAATTTGTGGTGTTGAGAATGAAGTGTGTCATTGTTTCTCAAGGTGTTGCAACTCCACAGTTGCCAGTGTATGTTTGCAGATCAGGAAACTCTCATCAGGAAACTGTAATACATCATATTGTACAGAGAGAGAGAGAGAGAGAGACAACGAAAAAAAAAGTGGATCAATACCGAAAAGCTCACATTAGATCTTGGCAAGGTAGCCAGAGTAAGCAAGACAACTGCAAAACATATGCAAAGGGGAAAATCTTAGACTGTTCATTGCTGCAGCAGGTTGTTCAACTGCTAAGTAGTCAGAATGAGCAGGAGCACTCATCAAAGGCGTGCTCTTCTTGAGGAAAAAGGAGAAACTAATGCTGAGCTCTCTGTGAGAAGGTTATGTGGGAGGGGAGAGATATAGGTGTGTATGAGTCCATACTCAGCACCTGGGATAGTCTCGGGGTGGTGAAGGTAGCCATTGGTCTTGTGCATTTCCCTCGCGTACAAAAAATGCAGTCTCCATTCCCCAAGAAGTATGAAGCTCTAGGTGACAGTGAAGAAGCCAGACTCCTGCAATCCCATGATGATCACACACACCACCAGCTTCTGCAAAGATCAATGGATAATAACATAGCGCAAGGAAGAATTCAATAGATAGATATATTTTGCAAAGGAAAATCATTGATGAGGAGGAAATAGAAGCAACAGTCAGGAGATCATGGGTACCAGGATTGTCAGCCACAAAGCGAAGAGCAAGCCAGCCTCCTGAGGGCACACCATATGTGTTGCGCAGGGGAGGGTTGATGAGGTTGAAACTGGCAGGGCTCGTTGCAGGATCATAGTTCCCATAACCCTTGCCTACAATGTACACACTGTAGCCATGGAGATGGAATGGGTGTGTCTCAAATTCCAAGATTGAAGTGTCTTGAAGTATCAACTACAGCAGTGTGCATACCACAAATCCCAATGTCAATGATTCGATCTGAGTATGAACTTGGAAGAAGATTGACCATGTTTGTGATGCAATTTTCCTCTCTGTAAGGTGATGTAAGAAGAATGAGAGAGAGAGGGGAGTACCTGGACATTGGAATTGAATCCGATGGCACTCAGCCGTGTTCCATGCTCCGGATACCATGCAGATGTTGGGGGTGGAGGTCCTGTGTAATCGAATGGAGTGTCGGGCTGGTCAGGAAATGAGAGATTGAAGTCTGCTCCGGACACAAGCACTCCCCGACCTGACAAGTAGCCATACTCCAACAGAGATCTCCTGGCAGTGGTGGGAAGGTTGAAAGTGATGTTGTTCACGGACCCACGAAGCCTATTTCCATTGATGCCATCACAAGTCGGAAGAGGAGGGCAGCTCTGGTTACTGGCAAGACCATATCCAACTGTGTAGAACAAGTGTCTGTCCACCGTTTTTGGGACTGACAGTAGCTGGTTGCTGTTGTTCAAAGTGAATTGCTGTGCCTCAAAGTAGTCTCTGTATGAGGAATCATTGTGAGATGGCATTCGGGGCATGATGGGGCTGGATCCACCCGAGGCTGGGTACTCCAGAAGTGCAGTTGCTGGTATGGTTGGAAATGGGATCTGCCAATCAAAGACCCACAAAGATGAAGGCCCTAGAGAATGAAGATCTGAAGAACTTTCTTTCATGAGCTCCTATTTTCAAAGCCAAAATTACAGAACACGCATCATCTAGGAACTACCCATTGCTGCAAAACAAAATGCAGCAACACAGAGAGAGACAGATGGAGAGCAAGAGAGGAGCGAATACACTGGAGCTATTGGGCATGGAGAAGACAGAAGCAGCCATGTAGAATCTGCCTCTCTGGTGACTTGCAGTGAGAAGTGCATCAAGTGTTTGGCCAGGCTGAATGAGGATAACATTGACAGTGAAGGGCATGACATAGGCAGAGTCGAATTTCACCACCGTAAGACGATGCTTTGCCACTGCAAAGAAGAGAGCAAAGTTCATACATGCATTCACCAAACGAAGGAGATAAGTGTGCCCTGACTGCAATTGCAGTCTGTAAGCATCTGTTGCTGATGAGTTGTAGAGGAAACCGGGTTGTCCATTGATGGTCAGTGCATTGGGGAGATTGTAGCTCCCTCCTCTGGCCAGTGCTCGTGCAATCACCTCTTCCACATCCTCATTCCACCATTCCCCTGGCAGATTGCCATTACCCACATGACCCACATTGCTCAGATCCCCTCCTACCACATTTGGAGTGACAACAAACCACTTCTTCTTTTCAACTTCTAGAATTCCTCAAAAAACCAACTTGATCTGATGCTTTCAATCCTGTTGAAAAAAGGAAAAAGACTGAGAAACAACTTCAGGTATGCATGGTAAAGAAGAAGTCTTTCATTTTCCTGTTGGACCTGAGCAGTGACAGTTCAAGAATATAGAAGAAATGTGTGGATTTGTTTACCAAGGATGATTGGGACCTCTGTGTTTGGTTGTGGAAATGGGTAGTTCTCATGAGGCTGGACAATCAGAGCTCCGTGGATTGAAGCTCTGTGCCAAGATGTGTGTGCATGATACCATAGTGTACCAGTTTGATTCTGCACCCGAAACCTGCAATCAAGCGTTCAGGATTCCAACAATTAATATGGTGATGCACATAACATGTCAGATCAATTGCATGGCAATGGGTTCAAGCTTTGGTCTGTGAGTGAATCATGGAGCATAGAGGAAGAATGAAGAATAAGAAGAAGAAGAAGATGATGATGATCTACACATATTATCATGTCCTTCTTAGCTGCTGCATGGACCTGTGAGTATAGGACTGGAACTTCTGGAGAGGACATTGAGTGATGTATGGCACTCCATCTGCCCAACAAGTGTGTATTTGCCTCACACCATGCCTGCAAAACAAAGTTCAACATTGAATGGAATGTGCATCATGGATCATTGATCTTCTTCCTTGCTTGCTTGTTTGCAGCTCAAACAAAACCCTGCAGTTCTTTCTCCATCTTGTTGCCTGCCTTGTCTGTCTGCAAAAGGTCTTGTACAGGTCTCTTGGAGCTCAATCAACCCACTTACAAACCTCCATATTCCAAACAAAAAGCAACAAATGGGTACAAGAGGTCCAAAGGGAAAATTTTCATGATCCTTCTCTGGAGATGCTTCTGAGAAACAGAAATTGATCTCACAAGGAAAAAAAGAAATCTTCACAACAAATTTTTCTGGGTTTGCTGCAGAAAAATGGAATTGTTGAAAGAAGAATGTTCACAGACGAGTACTAGTAGTACACCTACCAGTGGATTGTGAGAGGGTGCTCCACCAGATTGGTGACAGAAATGACTAAGGTATCTCCCTCCTTTGCATGGATGGTAGGCCCTGGAAACTGGCCATTGACAAGCATGATCTGCTTGGTGCAGCCAAGACGAGTCACACTCTTGTACGCCACCTGAATTCACAAATGGGTTTTTTTCCCAGATAGATGGATGGTTGGTTTTCCAATCCACCCACAAGCCACCCTCCCGCCCATGCAAATTGATCAACACAATGAATACTATTCTGGAAATTTGCAGCACATAGATTCACATAACAGTTTCATAAATCTTTTGCATGGAACTCTAGAATTCATGAATGTATCTATGTATGTATGGTACCTGGAAGTCATAGTATCGAGTACTTGGCCCATCTGTGGTCTGAGGAGAATCAATGATCTGACCAGAATCTCCAGACTGATCAACAACAACCATCTGACCCGATACACAATTCAATCTGCTGCACACACCAAGCAACAAAAGAAGACAAAGATGAAGAAGAAGAATCCTGATCCCCAACAGATGACACTCCACATGCTGCTGCTGCTGCTGCTGCTTCAGATGTCTCAATTGGTACACCATTTTTTTGTCTCTGTTGCTGCAAAGATGCTACAGATTTTGAAAAAAGCTTCCCAAAAAAGATCTACACAAATACAATACTAAGATCAACAACGACTCCTCCTCCTCCTCCTGATCATCATCATCATCATCATCATCTTTTGTATCAAAACAAAGCCAATCAAAACCTCTTGAAGATCAAACCCAAAGCCAAAACAAAAAGGAAACAAATCAATCTGGATTCTGCTACACCTTGAAGATCAAGACAAACACAAAATCAATCCATCTGCTACGTACATACATCTTGAAGGATCAAACCCAAAACAAAAAAATAATCACACAATCAATCTTATTACATCTTGAAATTGCAGTGGAATTTTGCCAATAAGAAAAAAACCGTAAGCAAAATCTCATCAGTCTCTCAATCTTTCAAAATCCCAAAACACCCAAACAAACAAACAAAAAGGAAACCCACAACCAAGCATGTTATACAATTCCTTCATCATCATCATCATCAAATACAAAAACCACGACAAAAATGCAAAACAAAAACACATCAAGATTTACAACCAAAAAACAACCAAACTAAACACGAGTTTTTTGCAATTTTAGTAATTGTAGTAATGTGATTTTGAATGGGGAATTTTTGGTTGTGATTTTTTTTTTAAAAAAAATTTTTTTTTTGGGGGAAAAACACTTGTGATGAAACTTTTCTCTCTTATATAATTTGAATGAGAGAAAAGGAATTTGAAAGTTTGAATCCAAGTTATGTAACCCCCACATTTTTACTGGCTAGTAGTGTAAGGGTAAAGCACAAGGGTGGCCCGCGCTCTCAAAAGTATTGGGCGCCTAGGGAGACGCCGGTCGCCAAGTCTGGCCCCACATTTTGGGAATGTCCCCCACCCCCTATGGCCTTTACTTTACCCAAAGGTTTTTTTTTTTGTTTTTTTATAAATTTAATTATTTAATTATTTAAATAATTTAGTAAAAGAAAAAATTATAAAACTTGGGTGATGGGCCTATCAAAGAGGCCAATCAAATAAATAAAACAATAAAATTTTAGGGGTCCCCACAACTAATTAATATAGATCACAATTACACTACTTATGTTATCCCATGTTTATTAACTTAACCTTAATCACCAATTGTGAATTTTTTTATAAAAAAAAATGCTTCCTAAACTCCCAACAATGCTTTTCTATGAACAAATAATAGGAGAATCCAAACCATATGTCACATACTTTAGTACAATGTCAAATAACTTTATTAATTTTGCACTTGTCAAATAATCTAATAATTTTGAAGATTCCATTGTCAAAAATTGGAAAATTTCCTAAATTGTTGCAAAAATATTTTTCTATTTTCCTTCACAATTTGTTTTTCTTTGACAAAAGCATTTTTTTTTGAAATTTTCAACATTTCTACAAAATAATATAATTTGTGTCAAAGCTGCCCAAAGCACTACAATATTATTATGATGTTGTATTATTATGTGTTATATTTTGATTTTTCCGAAGGAATATCATACCAAATTATTTGGTTTTTTTTTGGCTAAATAAAATTGCCAAAATCAATTTTCACCTCTCAAATTCATTCAAAATCCTTTCTGAGACCCTGAGACCCTGAGACCTCAAAAACAAAAAAAAAGGTCCCGGGTTCAAACCCTGTGGAGTGCAGTTCAAACTTCTGCCAGCCCTTTACCAATGAGCTTGACTTGGGGGTCCCAATGGCTTGTTAGGTCAAGTCTACTCTTGTGCTTCAAAAATAAAATAAAACAAAATAAAATAAATTTCATAATTGGCCACACAATTAGACCACATTCCACATCAACCATCAAATCATTTCATTGAAACCTAAACAATAAACCCTAAAATGATCGGAAATCATCAAACCCAAAACCCTAAAACAATGGCAAATGATCGAACCCCAAACCCTAAAATGATCACAAATGATCCAACTCCAAACCCTAAACCCTAGAATGATCGCAAATGATCGAACCCCAAACCCTAAAATAATCACAAATGATCCAACTCCAAACCCTAAACCCTAAAATGATCGCAAATGATTGAACCCCAAACCCTAAAATCTAAAATGATCACAAGTGATTGAACCTCAAACCCTAAACTCTAAAATAATCACAAATGATCAAACCCCAAACCCTAAACCCTAAAATAATCACAAATGATCAAACCCCAAACCCTAAACCCTAAAATGATTTCAAATGATCAAACCCCAAACCCAAAGCCCTGAAATGATGGTCGCAAATGATCGGAACTCAAACCCTAAATCCTAAAATGATCACAAATGATCAAACCCCAAACCCTAAACCCTAAAATCATCATCAATGATTTAATTGAAACTTAAACCATAAAGCTAGAATGAACAAGATCGTCACTCATTTAATGAATCCTTAGGCCTAAAACCCTATAAAACTCATCAATTAAACCCTAAAACCCTAAACCTCAAACCCTAAAAACCCATTAGACAAAAATGATGCCTCAAAAATGATGGTTCCTTGAACCTCTGCCCGGCCTCATTTACACTGGCATAATGGGTCAGGTTCTCGCCCATTCCAGAGATACATGATACATCCTCCTCCAATCCCTGTCCCATTACACCGGCATAATATGCTGGCAGGTTCCAGAAATATATGATTATCTTCTCCAGTCCTTCCCCCATTACAGTACATAATTTCATGGGGCAAATTCTTTTGGCCCATTCCAGAAATATTATGATAATTTCCTGCAGTCCCTGCCCCAAATTACAGTGCATAATGTGGGGACAAATTTTTGCCCGGTTCGAGAAATAAAAGAATTATCTCCTCCAGCCCTTCCTGCCCGGGAATATCTTACACTACATAAAATTGTGGGCAGGCAGCAATGCTTATTTATTTATTTATTTATATTTGGGGTAAAATTTCTGATGTAGTCAAAGTGGCAATCATCCATAAGGAATGATTAGCCAAATTTGGCTACAAGCTAAAATATGAAAGATTTTCTTAATAAAAACCGTCCTTCTCTAGTTTTGGCTACCATACTTGAACCATGTAGCAATTTTCCTTTAAAGAAATCTCGAATTATGGCTAATTGAAAATCTCCCCACCAAAATTCCTTTTAGTACCACTATTAAATTTTTAATTCCTATTTTTTGGCTATATATTATTAGCCAGCAAAAAAAAAGAGACTGGCACTTGTCCATTCCAGAAATAGTATAATAATCTCCTCCAAGTCCCTTCCACGTTACACACGACAGAATGGAAACAGTCAAGTTCTTAACCCATTCCAGAGCACATAATGTCCTCCTTTCCTCCTTCACTTTCTAGACAGGTTCCTGCTCAATTCCAGAGCGCATAATCTCCTCCTACCCCCTGCTCCACTTTGTGGGCAGGTTCTTGATCATTCCGGACTACAGAATGTGCTCCTCCCTCTCCTCCTGCGATTCCCGAGCAGGTTCTTGCCCATTCCATAGCACAGAATGTCCTCCTCCTCCACCGCCTCCGGGCAGGTTCTTGCTCATTCCGGACACAGAATGTCCTCCTCTTCCTCCTCCTCCGCTTCACACTGCGTTGTTTCTGCTGCTCTTTTGTTTTTCGGTGGTGCTTTTGCGGTTGTTTCAGGAACTGCAAACCCTAAACCTTGTTCCACCCCCATGACACGGATTGCTACGACGACTACTTCCAGTGTTGTTGCCTTGTCCGCTTTGCCAGTCATTGGCATTTTGATGCTGTGGTAGTTAGTAGTAGTAGTAGTAGTAGTAGTAGTAGTGATGATGGCGCCCATCATCAGATCGGAAGTTACTGCATCCACTGTGCGATTGCCGTCAGCCTGGAATTCGCAGGACTCCAAGCAGACGTTACTGTACGTTTATGATCACGGCCTCAAAATTGCCTACCATGGTATGTATGTATGTATGATGTGTGCGGGGGTTTTTGTTCCTCCCACTTTTCCTCTCTACTTCTTTTACCATTTTTTGTTTGCTGCCAGTTTCGCTACTCTTTTGGGATTTTTATTTTTATTTTTTTCTTTCTTTCTTTTTTGTCCTCAGTGTGTGTGCGTTTTGTCCTCGGTTCATGTTTTTCTCACTCAGGGCTTCAGTGTAGAATCGAACTCCCTTTGCTCTTGGTTTTGTTTGTCTGGAGGAGAGAAAAAAAACATTTGAGTAACTAGGGGGGCTCCAATTTTAGGGTTTCAGCATATGGAAAGAAGCTTCACAATGTGACACTAGCCTTTGCAGAGATTTCCATGGTTATTACTGTTTGATGGATTCTAAAGCAAGTGCAGAACAGTGAAAAGGAATTGATTTGCAGTACAAAATCAACTACAATTTTGTAGTCCCAGTGATTGCAATCTTGAGGTTATGACCCTCCTGAGTCCCCTAGTGCATATGTAGCCTGTCTGTCTGCAGACCATCAGTTCAGCATCTGGATTTTCTGCCTTCTCTAGGAACTCCTCCATATGTGTAAAGACAAGCTGGAATCAAGCACTCAGTATCTGTGGCAAATCATTTGCATGTGTTGGTCACAGGTTCTGGCAAAGCGGACTCGGATGCAGGGGCTATTCGGTCAGATAATCCTGCTCCTGAAAGTGCACATCTCTACTACTTTGAGGTCACTATTATAAGCAAAGGCAGGGATGGGTGTGTTACTGTCTCTCTTTAGTACTCATATGAATTTGATTCTGGATTTTAAAGCCACTGACACAGTAGTGTGTGAAATGGCAAAGAAAACTGTTATCTGAGCTCAAACCAATGAGCTTTGTTTCTCAGAGGCAGTTCAATCAACTACCTTACTAGGTTGACATCTGCTTGTGGGATTTGCAAACTGCTGATGGTGGATGCAATGGCAGGAACTGTTGTCTGAGCTCAAGCTGATGAGCTTTTGTTTCTCAGAGGCAGTTGGATCATCTAACTTATACAAGGCTGACCTCTTTGGCCATTCCACAAAACTAGCAAGTGTCTGACAGAACTGGTTTTTATCAATTTGTGTCTCAACTGGCAAATGTGGCAGATACATCGGTGTTGGCTTAAGTGCACAACAAGCCTCTCTCAACAAACTCCCTGGTACATGTCTTAAATACTTGACTGTGCCATTTCTATTTCCTGCCTAGGATAGGCAGGTTTGGTTCCTTTTCTAAGACTAAATTACTATCTCCTTGAACAGGATTCGAGAGGAATAGTTTTGGATACCATGCGGATGATGGCAATGCATTCAATGGTAGGTGAGTGTCTGTTTCTGTCATTTAAAGGTCTACTGTGGTGCGGATCACTTTTGAAGGATCTTTTATGAGAGCTTTTCAGATGTCAGGAGGTATGCAGGAGTTGTTACTTTCAGAAACACACTAGCTTGCTCACTGCCTGAACTCCGATTGGAAGATTGGCAGGAGTTTGTGACTTTCAGCATTGAACTGGCAGGTGTGCATGCAATTCTAGCCATGAGGGTACCTCATATGGTCCTGTATTTGGCACAAACGATGTCATTGGATGCCTCCTCAATCAGGTGCTGTGAACAAATCCTTCATGATTTAGATGGTTGCATGTGTGTCACTCTCTTTGTGTTTGGAATCTTGTGAAAGTGTTGAACTGGGTCTTTTGCCACCCTTTGCTACATAGGGCTAATGTGCACTTGCTCTTCTCCACCTCAGTGCTCTTTTACACTAGACATTTCTTGCTGGTAATGTTGTTTTCTGTGCTGCAGATGGACCACACAATCTCATACACAAAAAATGGGACCAACCTTGGAGTTGCTTTCAGAAATGTGAAAGGTAATTGTTTCTTCTTACGTCTGTTAATGTATTGAATTTGTACAACCTGTTCTCAAAGGGGATATGGATCCCAAACCTGCAGAATGAATTATCATAGGGCCATAACTTGCACTTGTGCAGGCTTGGTTCTTTACCCAACAGTGGGCCTACGGACACCAGGCGAGAAAGTTGAAGCAAACTTTGGTGCAAAGCCATTTGTGTTCAACCTGGAAGGCTTTCAACAAGTATGAGCTTTGATTGCACCATTGCACCTTGCCAGCATGGTTTGATGGCCTTGTCGTTCTCAGTGGCACCCTTTCATGTCATACTCAGCTTAACTAATCATAGGCAGCTTCACAGCCTTGGACTCTCGTTTGTGAGTCCTTTTGCTTATTGTTCAGTCTGAAGAATGATACACAGTCTGCCAAAGAATTGTAACTAAGTGTTGCTCGAGCAATTGGGTTTCTTCCTCCATTTTTTAAGTTGTTCTATAGGGTTGAATCCAGAATATTTAACTTTTTATGATTGCAAATAGCTTTGGACCTTGGTGTCTGTGTTTGTTTGACTGATTCGGTATTCTTTTCTGCAGGAGCTCAATATGAAGACAATAGTGAGCATTGATGCCATTGGAATACCTGATCAAAATTCTTGTCTTCACTCACTGGTATACATCATGGCTGGAAGTTTCTGTATTTGTGCAAATTGAGACCTTCTTGTGAGGATCATACTGGATCCTGGCCTCTGAGACTTTGCTTGGTGATCTGTAAGCTTCCATGAGCTTGATTGTACTTCAAATGGTTTCTCTTGTGATTTCTTGGATTTTGCAGGAGCTTAACTTTCAGAAGGCATTGACAGTCTTGACAAGTTCTTGGTCAGAATGTGCACATATTGATGTGATTTGTATGCCTAATGTGAATTGCAATATTTCAGATTCAACCAAATTTTGCAGAAGTCAATAGTCAGTTTTATAGGCTCTTAATGCTTGTGGCCCAAAACCATTCTTTGTAGCTCAAATGGCAAGCTTAATTAGTCTTCTGAAGAGACAACATACCTCTTCCAAGTTTCTATTAAACCAAATCTGAGGTTTCCTTAAGAAGATTTTTTTTCTTTTTGGTGTTTCTACCTTTTCAATTTTCATGGCCTCAAAAGATTGTCATCTCAAGGTTCCTCCGTGTGGTTTCTCTCTTCCCTTTTACTCTGTTTCATTTTGTTTTCTTCTTACTGTCCTTGGTTGTATCATTCTCTTTTATGTTCTGTTGACCTAGCCAGCATTATGGCTGAGTCTTCTTGATGCTGGCAGTCTTGTGACAAACTCAGTATGTTTTTTAATGTATGTAAAGTGTTTTTGTAAAACTTTCTCTGCAATCCTATAGATATGCTTAATGTACAACAGTGACCTCCACCAACTGCCAGGGGCTGATGAAGTCAGTGGGATTATTATGGTAGCCAGTAACCACTATACATTTTTCTGATGAAGGTCACTGAACATGCATGTGACTGTTGTTCAAACTGCTCCTCAGTTCAAGTGCAAGAATTGAGTGCAGATTTGCAGCATACTTAAGAAGTGTTCTCCTGTGGAAGGAGCATTACCATAAGATTTAGCCATAAGGGATGAAGGTGCTGCAGAAATCATGAGAGTTGCCCCTCAACAATTTGGTTGTACAAGGATGGCTCATTAATGGTGTATTGGGTATTAACTCAGAAACATGGAGCTTAGAATCCAGAAGATGGGGACCTGGAAATTGGGTGTTCTGCTGTTTTTGCATGTGAGAGTTCAACTGAAGGAGAAACATATGAGTAATTATTTTGCTCCACTACATGGTGGTGCCAGGTTCTATCCTATTTGGTGCACTTTGGATACAATGAGACTGCAATGGCTATGCTTAGGGAATCTGCTCTTGAAGAGAAAGCATTGTCACAAAAAAATGGGGAGAGTATGCTACAACGAAAAAGTACTGTTTTCCTACTCGAGATTTGTTGTCAGATAATAGGGGGTTCATATGACTGTGAATTTGCATGAATTTTTGTTTCATGTCTGTTGTGAACCAGTGGACTGCATAGTGGAGTGCTTATCTGTTAAGACATTGGTTTTGGAATGTTGACAGGGATTCGTGATGCAGTTCTTGCAGGTGAAATAGATGAGGTCAGTTTATCTGCTTCCTTGACAACTGCAGTTCCAAAGGCTCAGTTTATCAATTGCTTGCTGGCCTCAGAGAACTTTCAATAGTAATTGTTGCTGGCAGAGTTTTGAATGTAGTGTCATTTAGCTCTAGAGTGCAGGCTGGCAACCTTAGGTGCCAGCCAATGTGAAATTGTGAGTGTTATAGGACAGACTGTGCACTGCAATTTGGAATCCTGTCATCCTTGGTGATTTGGCTGGTGCTTCTGCACACTGGCTCTGAATACTTTCTGCCTGCTGATCTTTTGGTGCTTTTGCTCTTGATGGGTGCAGGCAATTGAACAAACAAACCTCATTGCCCCAGAGGTACTTTGGCTGTCCCAATTTTGCCAGTGAGATGCCCTGACATTATGGTCTCTTGAAAACAATGAATGATTCAAGATGGTGATCACCCGTACTGCTTGTGGGTCTGCAGCTATTCATGTCACAGCCATCGGTGTTATTTGAACTGAAGTGCCAAAAATTTGTTGAGATGGTATGTCAAACTTTGTATCCCCTTGTTCAATATCACATTTGTAGCTAGATATGATTTCTCAAGTGACTGTTGTGCTTTATGCATGTATGCATGTGTGGAGGAAATGTCTTGTGCAAGTAAATGGCTGAAGTTGAGAATTGTTGTTAAGAAACATAGAGTTGTAATTCTTTATCGACTCACATTCTCAAACACCATATCTGCAGACTTGATCAAACTACTTGCATAAGCCTTAAAGACAGTGTTCTTTTTTGCTCCCAGCATTTTTGTGTTGAACTTCTAACTCCAATCTAAATCGGTCCTTGTTTTTTTGTGACTGTTACTTTGTGGGTGCAATTTTTTCTTTCTTTTCTTACCCTATTGGAACCACAGTTTTGTTTAAGCTCTGCTGGAAGTCAGGCCACTCTTCCTTGTCTGATGGATTGTAGCTCTTAGAGTTTAAACCTGGCACTGACTTTAGGCTACCAAACTCAACTATTCACAACCTGAATCCAATTCTTGAACTTGTCCCCTTTGCATCCACTCATCAATTTGCCTTTAGTTTCAACTTCAAATTCTATTTTTGTTGCGGCCTTTGGTAGTCAGTCCCATTTATGTGAACCTTGAAATTTTACTTGATATGTAGCTTAATATGTCAGATCCTGATGTGCAACACCACCACCTAGTTCCTTTTTCATGCTATGAGAAGTCTTTGAAGTGGGTCAATATGTCTGGAAATGGGAAGATGCTGGTGAAAGAGGTAAGATGTGATCAGTTTCAAACCAGTAAGAAATTCTTATGATTTGTGGACTCAGAAACAAGGACTAAACATAACAACACAGAAGATTATCAGGCAGGTGGACTGTTGGAAGGTGGCAAGTCACATACTCTTTTACTATTTGCAATGGGTTACATTATTTGAAGTCCTGAGTAGAGTGGTGTGTGTTGCAGGTGAGGAATGGAGATGATGAAGCAACTATGGCATATGGTCGTACAGAACTGTGTGATTTTGAAACTGAATCAGAGGACAACAAGCTGCATCTACAGGTAATTGACCTTGTGTTGAATTTTGTGAACACCTTGCCCACATTTAGCATGGTTGTGGTAAAGCAAAGCTCAACCTAAATCCACATTTCCAAGAAGTTCATGCCACTCTCTGTGGTGTTTTCTGGCTCTCATAAAGAATCTGCTGTCATCCTACCAAGAAAAAGTTTCTTATTCAATCTTGTGCAGTAACAACCAAATGTCACTTGCCTTTTCTGGAACAGGAGGTGTTCTCCTTGCTGGCATATCCACATCCAGAAAACTCTCCACTGGGGTATTTGTTTGAGGCATCACGGCGCCAATGTGTTGCTGAGGCTCTTAATGAAGCCATCCTAGGTGAGAACCATGAGGATCACTCTCTGAATGAACTCAAGAGCATCAATTTCTCAGCATTTTTGCATCATGCAGTTATCTTATCACAGCATGGTACATCATATATCTCTAGTTAGGCATGAATGTCTGATGCACTTGTAGAATGTCTCAAGGACAATTCACTGGGTTAAAGATTGTCTGAGGAGTTCCTTTCATTAACTTTCTGGTGTTTATTTGTGTGCTGGAATAGTTTCTCAAAACAAGCCATCCTTGCCACCTCTAGAGGTATGCTTCTTAACTTCAACTAAGGATAAGGTGATGAAAGAACTGTGAAAAGATGTTGAGGCAAGCATTCATGGAGTTGTTTTTTCTAGTCATTCAGACACCCACCTAATAGTTATGGATCGCTGAAGTTTCTTCCCCAGATGAAGTGTTTGTGAGATGTCTGAATTCACATGGAGAAATCAGAATGAGCACTTTTGTTAAAGAATCTACTATGCTCTTGATTTTGAGAAAGGTGTTGGAACAGTATATTTCTGGGGGATCCCTGAAAAATGGATTCACTTCAGTTGCTGAGGTTGAAGATTTCATTACAGGTGTTGCATAAGCATGTTGCAGTAATCAGAGATGTACTTGCACAGCAATCATCTGGGGCAACTACTATGGTACTTTCTTTCTCTGGCACTTGTCTTACTGCTGCCCTCCTATTACTCATGCTGTTTGACAATGTAGACCTAGCCTTTGGCACCAGGTCAGTTATGGGATTTGTGCAGAATTCATTTTGACTTCTCATGGTTTTAATTCAGTCAGGAGGGTAAAGTATTACCAGGCAGCTTATTAGTGAGAAATCTCCTGTATGATTTTCAAGATGGTTTAGGTGTTGACAGTGTGAATCAGGAATCACACTGCTAGGAGTTTTCTGATATCAGACTGAAGAAGGCATGCTTTAGTGCAGATTGACATGTATACGGATGTTCATGGGCTTCAACACATGTGCAACAACACACATTCAAGGACTGGAAATTGAAGATGGGAGATAAAGGAAGGGAAGTTAGAAGTGCTGTGTTTGGTAGTGTACTGTCTTTGTGAATGGTCCAATCTGCTTTGCACTCAGATGCTGAAAATTGACTGTGCTACAAAGCTCTGCAAGTGTACTCTTGGAACTGACTTCTGGGGGATTGTAGTTAGGGTCATGCAACATGCGGGTTGCTTGGTGAAGGAGTTTCAGTGGATGTTGGGAGTTGTTTCTATGCACGGGAATTAGCTTTTGACCTTTGGTAGTACAATTTTTAGTCTGGACAACTTGCCTAATAAGTACTTGCTTCCTGCATAGGATGCCTTTTGCCTTCCCAACTTTGGAGGTTCATGTAAATTGATTTTGCAGGTAGCATTGTTGTTCCAGGAATAATATACCAGATCTTTTTTTTTTAAAAATTGTCATTCCATGATTGTTGGTTGTTTCCTGGAGTTTTACACCCCAAGGATCAAATTACAGTTTGAACAACTTCTGTGGATTTTGTGTTATCACTGCAGAATAAGAGTTTCTCCTGTTATGTTACATCTCATCTGTTGTTCAAACAGATCAAGTAGACTACGAGAGACATTGCCTTTAATGAGGTATGTTGGTGCATGCTAGTGTTCTGAAATAGAGGAAAGTCACAAACTTCTGGAAGACCAGCATGAGCATGAGGCCTATGTATGTATCTAGAGCCTTTGTTGAGTTCTTGTATTGGATGCCTCAGGGCACATGAAGGGTTTTATCACTGGGTCCTCTGTTAGATGCCTGCCAGTCTATTCAGGCTTCTACCACTGGATCCTGTTACACAGTGCTCTTCATGCTGTATTGGCAAATGCAAATGGTGGAGCTTGTTTCACACAGTGAATGAACCTCTAGCCAACTTCAGGAGTGTTGTGAAGCTTCAAAAGCAAATTTTATCTCCCCCCCCTTTTGCTTGCACTACTACTAGGTGGGTCCATGCCACGTTCTTTGTGTTTTTGAGCTTTTGGTTGCATGTTGCAGCTGCTCTGTTGATACTTGATTTTGCACTCCTCAGATCTAGCTATGCTGTGTCCATGACTTGAATTCAGGAATAACTTATGGAACACAGTATGTGCAGCAGCTACCCAACTGTACAGATACCCCCTTGTGCTGTCTGAGGCTTCAATGCAACCTCAATCTTCACATGTCCATCTCACAAAACTTGTGTGATATACTCTAGTTTCTTGTGCATATGAGAATTGACTTGTGTTTTTGGGTTCAGACAGGATTAGATGAGAGAGTGTGGATTAGGAACAGCAGATTTTGCAGAGTTTATGGAAGGGCTTGTGGCATGGAAACATGCAGTTTTCGGGAGCCTCCCAAATTCTTTTGCAATTTTCTGCTATCATCACACAGACATGTGCAGAGAGGATGATGCAGCCCTCGGAACTTCTTCAGCATTTTCTGCAAAACACTAACCAGAAATGCACAGGGGATGATGATGGCCATGAGAGTGTTGAGCTTTGCTAGATGTTATCTTATCCACAAGAAGAGCATCTCTGAGAGCAAGGCTCAGATGTTTTGTTTTCCTTGTGCACAAGATGAGCATCTCTGCAAGATACTTTCTTATGCACACAAAAGCCATCTCTGGAAGGAAAGCCTAGATGCTCATTTCCTTGCTAAGGAAGAAACAATCAGGAGAGAAGCAGCTGTCAGTTCAGATCTGCAACAAGAAGAAGAGGAGGATATGAGATGGGTATTCTTCTTCTTCTTCTGCATCTTCTTTGAGACTAACAATCCACAGCTGTTAGGTCTCAGCTTTGTAAGCAGGATTAGGCAAGCCAAGCTTCACCTAATTGCAGTCTCTTGGCTTTGGAATCTCATTCATGCATGCAGCAATTGGATCTTGGCTGTTGTCTTTTTGTCTCTCATAGAGAGGGGGGTGATGGTGATGTGATGAGAGAGAGAGAGGTCCAGTCTTTTGATTCCAGACCTAATTTCCTTGGCAACAGCAGCAGCCAGCAACAGGAGTAGAAGAAGAGCAGCAGGGGTGCAGAACAACATGCAGAACAAACAACTTGAGTAGTTTGGGATGTGCTCACCTCATTCTTCTCTGTCTTTCTGGCAGCTGCTGCCAGGGATGGATGATCAGAAGAGTGAGAGATTTCCAGTACTTTTGTCTTCTTCTTCCTTCTGCCCTAGTTGAATTCCTGTTGCCTAGCTTGGATTCCTCATATGGTGTTGTGGTTTGTGGTGTTTGTCTTCTCTGCCTCATACTTTCTTCATGTGTAGGAAGGTTAGGGTTTGTGATTGTTTCTTGCTTTCATGTGGAGGTAGGTTAGGGTTTGTGACTCTTTCTTGCTTTCATGTGCAGGTAGGTTAACTGTTGAAGAAGAGAGAGAGACGTCATCAGATCCCTGGGATCATGGATTTGGAGGATTCCTTTGGAGCTGATGCATGATGTTTGTGTTACGGCTTTTCGGTTTGTATACATACCTATGCTTGTTAATTCTTGGGTAAGGGGAGCTTTGGTACTCTAGATCAATTTCAGTTAGTCCTTCATCATCATACCCACTTTCCCCCTTTCTACTTCATCATGGAATTGGTCAGCACAATTGTTATTGGGTTGGTGCTTATACATTTTGCTTGTCCTGTTTCAAGTTGTTGAGGGTTTGCAAGCTGTTGCAACAGGTGGTAACGTCAGATGTTAGGTTACCTTCTTCCATGGGTCTGTGTGTTGGACAAGTCATATGATTTGCAGTTCTTCAGATTGTGTACATCTTATCTAACCATCTATATGTCATTTGTCAATTGAATTTGAGCTCTACTCCTTCCCTCTCTGTCTCCCATTCCTCTTTATCACTCGTGAATTTGAGCAGTCAGTCATCCAGACTGCAGCAGGAGTCCCTGGAAGGGGGAATGCTCAAGAGGTGGTGACTGAAGCCCAAGTCAAATTCCAAGGTCCCTGGTCGGAACATAATAGCAAAAGTTCACTATTAGAGTGCACCTGGCAAACTCCTCAATTAACAGACAGGAATCTCCATCCTCCAACCATTCATCTGCCAGAATGAAACTCCCAGTTCAAAGGGTCAAGAAAAGAAAGATACAGAAAACTGGGGCAAGTTGATATTCCAACTCAAACAGAAGCATCCTGAGCAAGGTACAATTGTAGGTCCCTTTTTTCTTTGGACTAGATGCCTAGTGAGCAGTTATTGATCCACATGGGGTGATTCAGATCATGGTAGTTCCAACTCTTTTTCTTGCTTTGTGTAATATGCTTGCACAGAAGCCTTGGTACCCTACCTATGACTGATGTTTGGCACTTCTTTGCTGAATATTTATAATATAAGGCAAGGTTTGGCAATTTCAAATTTAATTTTCCAAATTTCTAACAGTTGAGGAATAAATATGCAAACGACATCTTGTGTTGTGCACTTGTAATAGTAACCTAATGGTTTTCAATTTCAACAATTTCAATGAATATCAATAAAAATTTCTCTTTTTTTCAGGTAGACCTTTTGTGGCTTATTTTGTGTCAAACATCAGTCATAGGTACAGTATCTCTTGAATTTCAATAGAGGCTGTGTTTACTGTGGTGAACAGAGCCAGGGAAAGGCAAATTGAAAGAGGCCAATGTATGAAGTTGTAGGTTGTGAAAACGGGCCTTCTTCAACATCAACAAAATTTTAGGAAGAGAAGCGAACAGTTATTCCAAATGCATCAGCTCAAGAACATCTGCATCAACAACAGTTCAGGAGGAGAACTTGACATTGATCAAGGAGCCTTTAGTAGGCAAGAGTTCAACTCAGGATTATCTCATCAAGATCCTAACGGAGGAGTCCCTCTTCAAAAAGTCAACAGAGACTTCAATCAGGATGGCAAAGCACCAGCCTCCTTCACTGCCTAGATGGAACGGTGAGCAGAACACAGCATGGCCCACTCTTGGCATCCCTGCAGCACCAAGTGCTTCTGGCTTGCAACAGATGAGTCAATCTAGTGCCAATCCCTTGGTTTTACAGTGGCATGAAATTTCAAGCCAGTCAAGATGGCAATGCCCCATTCCCCCTCACATAGCCACATTTGCTCCACTCTAGGTAGCATATCTTAACCTGCTTGTGAGTCATCTGTGCCTCTTCCTGTTTCTGCTCTCATTCCTGCAGCCCCCAATCGCCTGACAGTTCCCTTCTCTTCTTCAGCTTATGATATAGTGCGACCTTTGGCCTCTTGCAGTTGGACTAGTCCTGGCAACTTAGTGATAGAGTTAGTGGGTGCTGCTGCAATTTCAGACAAAGGGTACCTTGTACGTAGAACAGTGGTGCAGAAGCCACTAACTAAAGTAGCAACAATGAAACAACTGGAGGTCTTGGGGCATTGGATTTGCCAGCAGGGCCTTGAGTCTGTGAAACAGCCAAAGAAACCAGAGTTTTCTCATGCGGATATTTCTGCTAGCCTTGAATGCCCCAACATGGACTCAGGTATCCAAAGACATTCATCAAGTTTGGTTGTTGAGGATTTGTGGAAGACTCCTCAAGCTGCTGCTTGTGAATTGAGAATTGGAATGTGTGAACCTAGGTGTAGAAATAGCACTAGTTTAACATGATCTTGAGAGTCTATGCTCTTTTTCTTTTTCTTTTTCTTCCTGCAAACAGGTGAAATCTGTACTGGGTTGTAAATCTTTATATCTACATTGGCCAAGGTAATTTGTACTCATTTGTAGAGCAACCCATCACATTAAATGATGTGCAAATCATAGCTTGCCAACTGTAGATCATTTTTGTTTCTTTATCCATCACCCAGTTTCTCTCTTACAATTGATTGTAGTAGTTACCCTTTGAAAACTTTTTGCAGGTTGTCAAGCTTCAAGAGTACCAGTACAGTTTTGGCCTTGAAAGCATCTCAATTGTGAACCAAGGGTATGTGCATGCGTCCCTCCTTTGTGCAGTAATAGATTTTTTTTGTCTGCTCATTTTGGTGAAGGCAGACAGAGTAATTTATTCTTTGATGTTGTTGCTGAGTAGTGCATTGTGTTACATTCCAACTGAAGTGTCTGTTCTCGAATTTTCTCTGTGGTCTCATGAGTTACGTTTGCTGTTGTTTGCAACTTGCATACCTTTGTCTATTTGAGTAAAATTTGAACAGCTTCTAGTCTACTGTTGTCAAGTCTCTTTGTGCAAGCAAGTATGTATATATATGATAGTGCAAGATGAGGGATGAGATAGTGCATTCATGTCTTTGGTTCTCATTGTGTAGCCATAAACATAGAAGGATGGTTAGTTTTTTTTTTTTTGGTCTATAGCCAGATTTGGCTAAATCTACCTAGGAACGATCATCATTTCTTCTACATCTTCCTATGGATGATAGCCACTTTGGCTACAAACAAAAATTCCTATGAGACCACTTGTCTATAGTTGGCTCTATGTGTGCAATAATTGGGAAGGAGGTGGGATCTAGACCCCTCCCATCTTGTATGTGCTAGCTAACATTGAGCTAAATGGTCATTTTTTGGCTTTGTTACTTAACATTGAAGAAAAGGTTTTAAATCTAGGTTTTTAGGCTAGATTGAATGTTGGCTAACACAAAGCTAACACCGCTTGCCACCTAGGATGCCATGTCATCGGTATTGTTACCTAACAATCCATATATGAATGCGCTTGAAAATTAGGAAAACTTAACATTGACTAACCATCAATTTAACACCATGTGTGAATCATGCTTTCAAGAGTTTGGGAATAGAGTGTTGGAAGCAATATTTGAACGATTTCATCACCATTTGGGGACATGGTTATGCTAGCATGCATGCCATGGTCACCATGGCCACCATGGCCACCATCAGCTTTGGCTTCCATTAATAAATGATACACTAATAGGATTGGATGAAGCATTTACGTGCAACAAATCTAGCTCCATCCAATGGCCAATTCATTGAAAAAGATGGACATTATGTGTCATAGTGTGCACACTTCTCCAACACATGTTTAGCTAATGCAAACATGGTTTGGGTTCAAACTACATCCTTTGTTTATAAATAGAATATTAATGGTGGTCATGACCTAGGATGGCTAGTCCCTAACATGGCAAACACTAAATAGATGCAATGAACATTAAGTAGATGCAACAATTTACATCATCTCCAATTCAAAGGGTACACAAGTTTGAGCATGACCGTCATTAAGCCCTTGATTGTTCATCTTAAGATCAAACTTTCTTTGACATTTTGATTAGTGAATATGACAGGCTTTCACATATCAATCAATTTTCATCATTAATTCTTTGCATTTTCATCCCTTGCCTTTCTTAGATTTTAGTCCTCTTGAATCTCTTTTTTTTTGGGAAGCCTTTACTTTATCCATTGAATTTTGAGGATTTCAGCTTCATATTTCAACTTTCATTTCCACCATCTTCTTTGCCAGGTTTGAGCTTTCTTGCATTTTTTTGACCTTGATTTCATCTACAATCAGTTTTCCCAATTTTAACTTCCCTCAATCCTATCATCCCCAACCCTCCTATTCATTTGCCATCTTTCTTGGATCCAATCTTTTTTGGCCTTCATCAAACATTATTTTTCCTAGATTTCAATTTTCTTAATTCCTACCTAAATTTTAGACTATCATTTCATCCATTTGTCTTTCCCATACTTTTCATCCTCCCAAATCCACATCTTATCAAATGCTTTAACTTTTGCAAATTTCATCTCATTTCATGGATTATCTTTCCTAGATCTTCCTTATCTTACATATCACCCTATGCTTATCTTTCCAAAATAGCTTTGTCATTTCACCATTTTTCAACTTGCTCGACTTTTTCAACCCGCTTATCATCCAATGGATTATCATTGCATAGCATGAAAGCTGGAGTAAAAGAAAAATGTTATACTCAATTTTGGTGAATGATAAAAGGAATCGGAAAAAGTTGATCAATGGGGAAGATGAATGAGTTTTAAAGTTTTCTTCATCATATATTCAAATCATCCTTCCTCTTGGTCTAGGAATCTATCCTCAACCCAACACATTGACATGCTTTGTTGAAATGCATTTAATGTCAAGCACAATTGATGAAGTTCCATCATAAAATCAAGCACATTCCTAATTTTGTTGTGGAAGAAAGCTATTTCTTTCTTGTTGGGTGCGACAAGGCAAACCTTTTTTTTTTGTTAACTTCATGGAATCATTGCACCCCTTTAATGTCTTCAACTAACAATTAATTAGGCTAATTTTTTGGGTTTCATGTGTTGAAGACGGTGTAAGAGTTTAGGGTTTAGGGTTTAGGACGTTATAACTTGTAACCATGTCAAATGTTGTGTCCAATATCAATCCCCAAAACTTCATAGGAGGCACACATTTGTGCATGTTGGGAATGCCATATGAGGATTTAAGAAAACTATAGTGCAATTTTCCAAGGGATTTCAAAGGGAAACATAAAACACCCATTGATTCTTTCACTTGGTGTATATTGAGGATGATTATATGATTATACCACATCCCATTTGCAGATTTCCTTTCTAAAATTTCACAAGTAGTTCCCCAACTAAATAAATAGGTTGTTTCAACTAGTATTCAATGACTTTTTAATGCAGGTAGTCCATAACTGGGGATGAAACTCCTGGGAGGACCAATTTTAGATGAGAAAACCAGTTTGATCCTGTCTTTTTTTTCATTTTTCTTCCTGTGTACAGTTTTCATCCTGATTTGTTGTTTCATCCTCAGTTTTGGCAAAACTAGGGTCCAGTACTGCCCATGCCACCCCCACAGCGCATGTGTGATGATGCTTTTGGTACCATTGGAAAGCCCTCGACAAGGCAGTGTGCACCATTTGTTGTTTCGCAACAATTTTCAGAGCGACGGAGCAAAAGCTAGCGATTTTAGAGTGCTTGTTTTCTCTTTGCAAATTGATTAAAATTTTGAATTTTTTAGCAAAGGTTCCATAAGTGAACACTGAAGTTTAAAAGCCCATTTGAACAGAATGATAGTGGGATGGGTGGAGCTTACTTTACAAAGAGGACCCACCCACCAGGTTCTTTTGAAGGGGTGCTAATGGATAGCATTTATGGAGAGGGGGGCTTACCAAATTGGTGGAAGAATCCTGCCTGACAGAGGAAAGGTTTCACAGACAAGATTGCTCTTACAATTCACAGACAAGATTGCTGTTACAATTCTCTTTGCTTTGCTTTGCTGATGCTGTTGCAACAGGACACAACATCATTCAGGGTTGTGATTTCAACTAGTACACTGATTTTTGTGCAGGAGGCTCTCTCTAAAGAAATAATACACAATCGATTGGCTGGAATTTGGATTGATCTGATTGTCGGTGAATTGTGAAGAACATGGTCTCATGAAAATTCCATAGCTGCTACAACCAGTCAAAATTTGGAGTTTTTCATACAAAAAAATGGGAAGTAAGAAGGAATTTTTGTAACAACATATTAACACTTTCATTGAGGAGGTGTGCTTTACTGCATTCACAAGCATTTGGAAGAAGAATAGATCTGCTTCATCCATAAAGAACAATTTATACAAAGCACTTGAACAGGGAGGGGAGGAGGGGCAACACAAAAAGCATCATCAATCAAACCCATAAACTCCAAAAACTTACTTTCTCTCCAAAAACTTACTTTCTCAGCTTGCTTTCGAGATCGAATGTGTTTCTAGTTTTCAAACCCTAAAAGATGACTTTTTAAAGCTGTATTCAATCTAATGTGTTTCTAAGTAATGGCCCTCACTGACATGCCATGGAAATCTTTTTGGGAGTTTTATAGAGGATGCTTGAAGAGGCCGCTAGTCAAAAGGACGCCAACATAAACATCATATCATTGCCATGATGAGTATAATAGTATTATGATGCAAGGTCCGAATCATTAGCATTGTGTTTCTTCTTCAACTTCAATTGCAAGGTATGAGATCAGCAGGGTGCAATTACTTTTGCCAATTCTGAGTGCATGAGAAATCAGTGCGTCCACACTTTTGTCTTCACTAAGGTAAAAGCTTATTGAGGAAGAAGAGATCATTTCGAAACGGGTCGAAGTACATGATGTCTAGTTTTGAGTGGGTTATAAGCCCACTTGATATAATTGCTTTTGCTGAATGTGGAGCACTAGAAATCAACGACGACATCGAGAATATATAGTGATTAGAGCATCTCCACCCACAACAATAAAAATGTGTATTGTACAAGATAATTTGGATGAAGCACATCTGGTGAATACCACACCCACCAACCCACCCACCCATCCAAATATGTAATTATTTCAAAACAATAGAGTTTTCTGTAAAGTCAGGAAAACACAGCACCAAAACCTTGAGTTTGGTCCAAAACAAGGTGAGATTCAAAAAAAACTCTGCCAAAATGTACATTAGCATTCAAAAGTGGGGGGAGGGGCAGTGGGGAACTAAAAAAAGCGCCATTTTTGGTTTTAAACATAGTTTCATCCTCTTTTGACCCCCCCTCTTTCCTTTTCCCTGAGCGCCTCCACTGCTGCTACATATATTTTCACTGCTCCTACCTGTACAACTACTATAATTACTGTCGAACCTTGTGCATTAAATGCCGAGTTTCAGCATGTCATATCCAGATTTAATAAAGTTTCCTTACTTTGTGGACCTCACTCAAAGAGGGGATAGGGGGTGGAAGGAGGCCCGAAAAGAGGGTGAAGAGAGGGTGACTTTAAGGAAAACTCTAATGAGTCTAGACTTTGAAAACCCCAAATTGAATATTTCAGGAAATTTTTGACAATCAAGTATAACTAAATGCAAGGTCTCCTTCATATTTTGAATCTATTTTGGCAACCCAATGGAGTGAACTCCATATACTCGGACTCAGCCTCTCAATTTCCTGGATGTATGCTAGAAGCTTGAAAAAATCATTGAGAATAAATATGAAGGGAGATAATGAAAAATGGTTGGATTTATTTATTTATTTATTTATTGCAGGAAACCCACAAATTTTGTTGATACCTATTTATTATTCATGTAGGCTAGCAGCTCTTGGGAAAATTGTTGGTGGATTAATGCCGGAAACCAAAACAAATGGTTGAGACTTGATGAGAGCATCATCCCTGCAAAGCTAATGGAAAAAATCCTTAGACTAAAAGCCAAAAAATGCCCATGAAATTTGTTGAGACTCTATTCATGCAACCCTAGTGAAATCAATTCTTGGATTTATGCAAGAAACCAAAATTTGAAGCTACTTGAAGTACAATGGAAGTAGTAATTGATTTCACCCCCATGTTGTTACAATGAGAGAGAGAGAGAGAGAAAGAGAGAGGGAAGGTGGCCATTGCATTTTCAGTTCCATGAACAACCAACATCCTTGAATTCCACTCTGAATAATCTTTGGGCTACAATTCTATGTATTGGTGGTGACAGCCAAAATGACCCCCAAAACTTCATTGCAAAGATAGATAGATAGATAGGTAGATAGATGTATATTAAGCCCCCCACAATAATATCATACTAGGTATATACTTAGTATTTGTACGATTTCCCCAAGGGACTAACAAATGGGTAATGAGTTGTGGATGCATCCAAAAGTTTTTAAAAAATTCTCTTTGTGATTGATTGGCCTTGTAGTTTGTAGAACATTTGGGGAGGATATAATGCATTTTTATCTTGGGAGTGTCCACAATTTGAAACCCTAAATCACCCATCACCAAAAACAACGTCTCAAATTGATGGACACTCCCAAGATAAAATGCATTATATCCTCTCCATTTTGCACTCCTTATGTAGACTACAAGGATTAGGGATTTGAGGAAGGAATATAGGATAAAATGTGGGGCTATCGATCGGGAGCAATATAGATGGGATGCATGAGAAATATGTGAACAATGTAAGGAACATTTGGCAAAGCATATGGGCTAAATCTAAGGAACACATGTAAAAGGCACATTTGAAACTATGGGGAACAACATAAAGAAACATGGGACAAAGTATACGTGATAAAAGTAAGGAACATTTGGAGAACAAAATTGGGAACATTGTTAGGAACATTATTGGGAACATGTGATTGAAGAAATCTCCTATACACAAAATAACTCCAAGTTCCCTTACCCCTAGTATAGAAGAGGAGGGATATTATGCCTACTCCTCTAAAAGTGGGAGGGGTCATACACCTTGAAGGTAAGATCCTTCCCACTCATAAGGACTAGACATAAGACCCTTCTAATTCTTAAGAAATAGGGGTAAGACCATAAGAAGCCTCTCGTCCTATGCCTTGTGATCTACTTACATTCTATTAAGGTGAATGGTACCTTTCACCTCATGCTTTACCGAGACTAAAAGGCCCAAGGTGGAGGGAGCATTCCCAAAGCGTGGGGCCGGATTGAGTTATCGCCTACTCCTAGGCCCGGGCAAGAACTTTTTAGAAAAAATTCCATGCATTTTCAATCATCTCCCGTGCTAGAATATCCAAATGAACATTACATTCACGGAAGTTCCCAATTCAATTAGGAAAACGAGAAGCAAACCCTTCCACATTTGCAAGCTTCCTCAAATTAGGTAAGGAACATTTCTTCAGCTCTTCCTTCAATATCACTCCAAGAAGAGCCTCCAAAATGTTCCTTCCTTACCCTATACTTAATCCGAAAAGAATGCACATACACACACACACACACACACATACACAAAAGCTTGCTTTCTTCACCCTACAACACTTTTTTCATCATTTCATTTCAAAAAGGAGGCATTTTCATGATTTTCTTGCAAATGGGTTTATTTTGATTTGTCAGTTATTCGTGTTTTGTTCTCACTAGATTACAAGTTATTTTGCTTTGCAAGAGGTCTCACCCATGTGATGATAATAATGCTAGCAACACCTTTTGATTGATGATGACTCATGGAGATGGGTCATGTGTAGTTGTTGTAGTTCTAGTAGTAGTAGTAGTGGAGCACAAATTTTCTGAAAGTGGTACACCCTAACCCTAACCCTAACCCTAACTTTAGAAAAAAGCTGAGAACAAGTTGAGAAATTTCATAACAAGGAGTTGACAAGAGTTGATGCTTACTTAGGTAGATACATCATCATCACAAGAGTCCAAGACCTTTTTGGCACAACACTTCTGGCAACACTCAAGCAGAGTTGAAACTTGACAAATCCCAGCATAGCCTATCATGATACTACTACTACTCCTACTACTTCCTTACCTTGGCAGCTTTGACACTAAATTATATTATTTTCAGGAAAATTTGGAAATTTCAGAATCACTTTTTTTCAAATTAAAAAAAAAATTGTGAAGGAAAATTCTCGAATATTCAAGAATATCCTATTTCTTGAAATGAAAATTTCAATATTAATTAATTAAGGAATTAATCATTCCACAGACATGTGTTGAAACTGCCAAGAGTATATGATATATTTATTTATTTATTTATTTATTTTTTATTTTATTTTATTTTGAGGCAACTGACCCACCTGAGAATTTTGCTACATGCTCCTCATTTGTACAACTTACTCAAGCTTTCATAATTTGGGATGCCATGTGAAGAGCACTTAGAAAGTATATTGTGTGTGTGTGTGTGAGAGAGAGAGAGAGAGAGAGATGTAAAGAACCCTAACCCTAAGCTTCCCACAAAAACCCATCATAGTGTGAACACCGCCGAAAAAGAACCTGAACCTTTTGATGTGAACATTGCCAATTAAGGTAAGGCGCCGACGCCATTGCTAGTTGTGATAGTCCCTCCTCACCTTGTGGGGCCTAACAAAGCTTCTTGTTAGAGTAGATTAAACCCTACCCCCTTTTTTTTATGGGCCTCTATAAGTGTTTATCACATCCACAATAATGTATTAGGGAATGGACAAGCCCTTCACCATTGTGTCACGCAAGCTTATAAGTGAGCCTAATAGGCGGCCACTTGATGCAATGGTCAAGGGTGTGCCCAAGCTTTTACGTAAAGGATTTGGCCTCACCTTTTTGAAAAAAATAAAATTACAATTTTGAAAAAAAAAAATAATGTTAAATTATGATCCTTGAGAAAAGGTCATCTAACTATTATGTTAAATTATGGACAAAAGGCAAGGACATGTAATTAATCGTAACCTTGTGAGATGAGGATTTTATAATTTAAGGAACCCTAAAAAAAAAATGGCATAATATTCCTCAAAATCAACTTATTTTTCACACCTAGCCCATAATCATGAAATTTTGATGAAAGAGTGTAGATCAAGGATCAATTATATGCAACCACATGGGCCAACCATTACGATCAACTAATTTTTTTTAATTATAACTAATTTTTATTCACCCATTTAAAGAGAATTTGTGCATATTTAAAAGTCCAAACTCAATTTCTTCTTGTTATTTAAATCGTGAAAATGAACGTCATCCAAATTATGGTTTACAAAGGCATTAGAATACTATTGGTGGGATGTTATTCTAAACAAGATTATGTTTTAATGAGAATTCATTCATCTAACTTAGCTCATCATTACCTATTTGCTTTCAAGGTTTACTTTCTTTTCTTCTTTACCTTGGTAGTTGATGGTTTTGTAAAATGGATGTGAAGTAGAGTTGTGAACATCAACCCAAAAAAAAAAGATGGCAACTATAACTAACTTGACATCCAACATCCATCCTTTCCCATCATGGGTGACTTTTTTGCTTGGCTTGGCCATGATGCACCCATTGTACTTCAACCTTTTGGGGGGAGATGGGTGTTGTGATGAAAACATGAATTGATAGTCCTCTTCCCTTTACACCTGAGAAAAGCTCATCAAGCCACCAAGCAATTGAGTCCTTCCATCTTGTACCTTTGTTGGGTGCTTTGTTTTATTGATGATTCGCAGGTTTTCATCACCATCACTTCCCTTTTAGTGTTGGTCAAAGAGATGCTTTTAGCTTTTGCTTCTGCAAGAAGTTGTAGGATGTTCAAAAACTCCAGTCACCAAGTATTCTCTCTACAATTATTCAGTTATTTATTTATTTATTTATGTATTTTTTAAATTTATTTATTTTACTTTATTTTATTTTTTCAAAAATGAAGCTTTCTGGAGTTCTTCCCTTCTGCAATAAGTAATAAAATGTTCAATTGAAAATTCACTGTTTAGTGGGTTATTCGCTCTTTAGTCTGGCTGGCATTGAACTTTTCTTTTGTGAATTTGAGAAAGGTATTTCATCATCACCATTTTTAAAGGAAGAAGGGTTGAAGAAATTGGACCAACAACCACCCCCAAAATTAATTAATTAATTAATTAATTTCAAAAAATTGATAAATTTTTTAAATAAGATTTTAAAAGATTAGAAAAGATTTTTTAAAAAGCACCAACAAGCCAAAGTTAAGGTGATCAGTAGCAACTAGTAACCTGTTTTCTTATGGCACTTATGATGAGTTTCCATTTATACTTCCCTTGATTGCTTATATATATACCCATCCCTTTGATGTGGATGAGTAATTTGAAGACTTGAAAGTCATATATATATATATATATATTAGCCTACACTCTTTCTCCAGTTATTGTTGGAATTATTGAGTTACTTTCTTTCTGCTGCATAAATATAATAATAGATGAATATTTTTATAAAATAATATATTGGGTGCTCTTGTAAAAAGTCATGAAAGTGAATTATTCGATTATTTGTTTGTTGGAAAGCATTTATAATGCAATAATAGGTAGCACACAAACTTGTATGCAATATGATAAATATCCCAAGGGTCAAAACCTAATGTATAAGGCAAGCCAAGAAACATAAGGGAGAGAGTGAATGAACTCTCAACATTTTCAAAAAGAGTGGCATAGTAGTTAGTAGCTCCTTTGCAATTGTTTCTCCTCTCACCCACAACATCATTGGTTTTGTGTTTGAATGGATTCTCTTTTGTGGCGTAAGAACCTCGCAAGCGCCCATTTTTGTTTCATGAAAGTCCTCCTCCCCCCTTCCCCCCGGCGAATAGGGTGGGTGGGCCCATAGAGGGGTGATCATGTCAATATGATGGAAATTTTACATTTTGGATGTAATATAGGTCTTGAAGCTATGCCATATATGTCATATATATTTCCATCTCAAACCGAAAAAATATATGGTTTTTCGAAGATTGTAGAAGGTGCCTTGGAAGGTGGCACAAGTGTATGGTAAAGCCCCAAGGTGGGACACTAAAGGTTATATTACACAACTAGGTAGTTCAAGCTATATACTTAATATGGTATGTTATTAGCATGCCATTGTAATGTTCATATCTTGCTAAGCAAGTTATGAACATGGTTTTCTTTTGTTGCACTTACATCTCAAATGGGAAAAGGGTAAGGGCGGAGAAAATCATTCAATGGTGTTTTTTGGACCGTTGACCTACTTAACATTTTCCCAAATAGAGGTTGTTTATACAATTATTGGATTTTCTTTGAGCATTGCTTGGTTGCAATTTCAAGATTTTTGCTTTGGAAGTCACCAAACAATGCATGCAATATTCTACAATAAAAAATGATAATTGCTAGTAATAGTGTTTCTTTTTCCAATTTTGTGATGTATCCAATGTGGGAATCATCCATAAGCTAATTTAGCTAAATCTGGTTACTAAAATAAACAAAAAAGAAAAAAGAAAAAAGAAAAAACATCCTACTTGAACCAAGTATAGCAAACTTGCTTTTTAAAGAAATTTTTTGTTTTTTTTTCAAATTTTGGTGTTTTTTGTGAAAAAGTCATTGAATTTGCAACGTAAGCTTTCAAAAAATTGGATAAGTCTATGGTAAAATCACCCACACCCAATTCACTTTCCAAAAGCACAACAATAAAAAGTTAACATTCAAGGTTGATGTAGTATTCAACCATTGCACAAAATTTATGTTTGAATTATGTTTTGAATTTCATCATTTATTTTTATAATTTTGAGTTTTACAATCTACTTTTACATTTCTTCAAAGGTTGTGGGGAGAAAACATGTCGATTTTTAATTTTACCATTTATTTATACATAAATCCAAAATTTGATGATCTCAAACCATGTAAAGTGAAAATTTCCCAAACAAATTGGATCAATTTTTAGGATTTTTATTCAATTTATTCAAGACCTTATGAATGGTTATAAGTGTTAAATTAATGATTTTTCATCTTGAAATGTTGATAGAAGTCATTCATATTTTTAATATGTCGAATGTATATTGCAACATAATACATAGGTTATATGAGAAATATTAAATCCTAAGTTGAGTTGAAAATTTACGACATATCATTCAAGAAAGATTTCATGTGCAATGAGTCATTTAATCATAAACTTACCACATTGCTTCAATGTTTCAAACTAATAACTCAAGTATTCTTGTCACCTTCAATCAAATCTATTCACACCTTTATAATTTACATTTTAAAACTAAATTAACTAAAAGAATCATTTAAAATCATGATTAATTCCAATTGTGTAACATACCACAATGAACACAGTCAAACAACCTATCCCTTCGATTACTACAAAATGTGTGCTATTGAAAACAATATTAATGAAAATGAAAACAACCAAATTAAAAACATAATAAATAGTGATGCAATGTTGAGGTATCAAATCATGGCAAATCCATCAAATTTAAAAAGATCAACACATTATATATATATAATTATATATATATATAATGTGCAACTAAGAAGTCATATTACTTTTGTGCAAATTTGGTAACTTCAAGGACATGCACATAATAATATGGTAGCAATGTATTAACTAATGTAAAATCAACTCAACCCATATTGCCTTGACTCCCACATGGTGAAGCTATTATTGGTGCATAATTAAAACAATGATTAAATTACCAATCTCCATTGTTCATTTGTTAGACCAAATTTTATCATGTTAGCATTACATGATCTATTGGGAAAACTGTTATATGAAACATCACATACATCAATTTGTCCTAATTGGAATAGTATGTTTGCATGTTAGCACAACAATGCTAACAATCTACAGCAAATATGATATTAGTGAATCTTTTAATGAAAAAATAAAATCACAATATTGTTTTGAAAAAATTCAAAAACATATAGCTATTGATTCATTGATACAAAACATTTTGTTGTCAAATGAAATTCATGATGACCATGAAATATGTTAAGTCTTGCACCAAGTAAAGAATTCAAGTCATTGTGTCCATATCAAGAATACAAAGTGAAAAAATCAACTTTTTGATATTATTTTTTTGGACAACCTTGTGGAAGTATAATCACATCAAAATTTTCATACCTAAAAATCGCTCAATGGGAACTTCTGCATAAAGATCACAACTTTACAAGCCATACATACCTAAACTATTCTTCAAAGGAATACAATTTCTAATTCATAAAAATAATTTTGTTCCTCCTCCATTGAAATTAAAAAAGGGAAATTAATAGGGTGTGAATTTAAAGGTCAAATGTATTAAGGATAAACCAAATCTAAATGTCATTTTACATTTCAACTTGGGATCTTTCAAGTTTATAAACATCCTTTGACTATTTGGAACAAATGTGTGAAATTGTTTTTGGCAATGATTCAACAATTGAGCCCACCAACATTTTTTGTTACTTTCACAAGTGTTGAAAGTAAATGGACACCGTTATTCAAATCATTGTAGAACTTGAATCATAAATTTTTTTAAATCAATGTTAATTTTGGAATCTAAGCATATCATTAATTTGATAAGGACTAATCTTATAACTTGTGCAAGATATTAAGAATGTCACATGAATGCATTAAATATATATTGTAGTACCTTTATCGTTTTGGCATAAATTAATTTTTTTGCAGTTTTGCCAAACTTTTAAGAAATTATTTATTATTTGTGTTGAAATTTTAATAAAATCAAAATTTCAACTGTGAAGTTTGAACCGCAAACCTTCCAAGACCAAAACTTACAATTGAGTCAGTCTAGGCACATTAGAATTTTCCATGACTCTAACAACAACCTATTTATTTTTTTGTATAATCATTATTACCGAAAATTGCAAAATTAAAAAACCAAGTGCCAAAGTTAATATTTAAAATTTAATTAATTATTCGGCAACAAACTGTCGAAATGGTAAAGGTACTAGGTATATGTGTATGAAATATAGTTCAACTTTTGAACCTTAAGAGATTGTTTTTCCAACATAGAGATTCAAAATTTTTGTGGAAATAACATTGTCATGGGATTTTTTGGATAAAATGCACACATACAAAGAATACATAGTAATAATGAAATTGAAAATTTCATTGACATGCATATAACATGTGATTATAATCTTTTGGATCTTGGCTTTAGAAAACCTAAAATACATTATAAATAATATAGGATATATATATATATCCTTCGCTTCTAACGGAGAAAAGAACCATGTTGGAATCAAATCCCATAATTACAAATTCATCGAAGTGAATTACCTTACTCTATGAATGATCACATCTTGAATTTCCAAATAATGTTAATCTAAAAAATGAAATGAATTTTTCAAAATGTTCTTCAAATATTTCATGTTGATAAACATATTTGCATTTTTTTCAAAATTAATTAAATAAATGTCAAAAATATTATGCATGCAACAACATATTTCAAACCAATATTTTTGTTAACATATGTGCTTAAGCAACATGTGCAAGCAAGCAAATATAAATGCCCAATCCATTTTGGGTCCTTTTGTTGTTGCTAACTACTATTACACCAATGTGTCAAATCTCTCATGAGTTGATAATACCATTTTTATAATAGATCAATGCAACCAAAATAAAATCATTAGTATAAATCAGTCAAAATGTAATCACTCCATTTACAACTACATGCAACTTGTCATTTGCGACTAGATTTGAGAATATTTGCAACAACAAAACCAAATTTCAACTCTTTTGGTCATTCTCACAACTGTGATGCAACTATTAGAAATTTCATCCTATTGATTGGATTGATTTTACATTTATCTTCATCCATTACTAAGTTAATATGTCCCATTAGTTGCAATAGTCACCAAATTAGTTACATCTTAAAGGTTTTCTACAATGACATAGGGGTGTATTTTAATGCATTTACTATATATATATATAATATGCATGCGTATGTATATTGTTCATATAATGAATCTCAAAATTAATATTTGAACTTTAAATTTTTTATTCAAATCTGAAAATTGTTATTTCAATTGTTTAAAACATTATTTCAATTTCAAAATTTTGATTTGAATATGATATTTTCAATTTAAATTTAAAAAGGCTTATTTGATCTAAAATTTGATATTTTAGTTCAAAATTAATATTTTTGAATCCAAATATCAGTATCTAAATTCAGAAATTTATTAATTAATCATAAAATTGGACATTTTAATTTTGAATATTTTTATATCAATATGCAAATTTATATTTCAACTCTGAAAAATTTGCATTGAAATTTTAAATAATCATTTGATTTGAACCTGAAATTTCAATTCCAAATTATTATTTTGGATTCTCAAAATTAATACTTGAAGTCTGAAAATTATTAATTGAGTCTAGAAATGGACATTTCAATTTTGAATATTTTTATTTGAATCTGAAAATTGACATTTCAATTCTGTAAATTTTTATTTAAATTCAAAAAACTTATTTTGATCTAAAATTTGATATTTGAATTCTAAATTATTATTTTCGAATCTAAAAATTATTACTTCAATTTTACAAAGTTAATTGAGTCTTAAAATTGACATTTTTAGTTTACATATTTTTATTTGAACTTGAAATTTGATATTTGAATTCTGAAGTTTTAAATTTTAATTTTAAGAAATTATTTGACTTGAAAGTTGAAATTTGAATTTCAAATTATTATTTTGGATTTTCAAATTTAATATTTCAATTCAGAAAATTATTAATTGAGTCTTGAAATGGAATTTTAATTTTGAATATTATTATTTGAATCTGAAAATTGACATTTCAATTCTGAAATTTGTTATTTAACTTGAAAAAACTTATTTGATCTAAAAATTGATATTTGAATTCTGAATTACTATTTTGGAATCTTAAATTTATATTTTAATTCAAAAAATTATTGATTGAGTTTTAAGGGTTTTTTCTACTAGTGTTTATCCATAGTAAATCAAATTTATAAATAATTATAAATGATTGTGTTTATAAAATCTAAGTTACACTAAATAATTATTGTTATAACATATATTTGTATATTATATAACTTATATTCTTATATTACAAGAAATTAATTAATGCATTTAATGTGACATTACTTTAAAATCATTGTAATTACTTCAGATAATAATTAATCAGTATGTGCATAATTATTTTTTAATTAAACATAATTATTCACACTCTGTAATTTATAACTTCAAACCTGAATTAAAAATTTGGAAAAATTATAGTGTAGTTAAAATAATTATTTTACTGATTTTAATTTCATGAATTATTATATAATATTATTTTTTAAATTTTTGATTAATCATCTATGATAAACATTTTATAGTAATTTTACAGTAAGTATGAAAATTAATGTTATGTTTAACAAATTATTGTATTTATAGTTAATAATTACCAAGAAAAAAATTACTTGACCTATATATTTTTATAACAATAAATGTAATTATACAATAAGTAATGTAATTAGTTGAATAATAATTTTTAAAAATTCGTGTAAGAATTTACTTTTTGATCGCAATTGTTAATTCATTACTTATAATTTTAACATAAATATTTAAAATAGTTAATTTCTAGATTATAGTCATTAAATTAGTTTTACATCAATTATATTTTTATAATTCAGTTAGATTTTTAAAGTAATAAAATATTTTAAAATGTTTTAGTTATTTGATTATTTATGAGTTATGTATTAATAACTTATGAGTAACTAGATAGCTAGTTTGTTAAATATTATGAAGTTATTGCTTATTTAAGTAATTAATAATGAATATTGAATATTTGTAGTGTATAATTTATAATTTAAATATAGGTAAATTTAATCATTATTAATTAAATGATTATGTAATTATATAATATTTGAATTGTTTAAAATTCTAAAAACTAAGAAAACAAGGTATGAAAAAAAATTTGGAATTACAACTTAGTTTGTGAAGAAGTTGGAACTTCAAATTTATCCCATATTTTTTTTTTCATTCTTATTTTGAACACTATATAAACAAGGGGGTTTGGTCATCCAATTTCACATTAAAAAAATTTGTGCACATGGGATGAATTAATCAAAAGGCTTAACCCAAAACAAAAAAAACAAATTATGTGCATTTCTAAAGTACTTACATTCCCAACCTACTTATCTACCTAGTTTGACCTACCCACCTAGGTCAACCTATGTACCTATCTACTTAAATACCTACCTATATGAATAGGTATTGAACCTAGGAAAGTAGAACCTACCTACCTATTTTTTTATTTAAGTAAGTAGGTTAGTATGTAGCCTAGGTTTATTAGACACATATTTATGTACCTACTTAAGTACTTACCAACCAGATATTAATATTTTAATAAATTAAAATTTTAATGCCACATGGCATATTTGATTGGGCCATTTGTCATAATATAAGATCATCCAAGTATTTGAATTGAACATCTTAGATTATTTCAAAATAATAATAATAATAATAATAATAATAATAATAATATAAGTAATCAATTATTAAGACACATGGCAACACATCATTTGCCCTCAATTGTGACCAAAATAATTGTATCTTAGTCGCATGTGACAATATGTATACAATGGAATCAAATGATAAAATGTATTTGTTGATTTTTTTTTTCATATAATACCCTTTTTCATTTGCAACTAATTTATCACATGCGATTTGTCTTAGGCGACTAAAGGGATTTTAGTTACAAAATGTCTCTTGAGACTAAAATTTAATCGCAAAAACTAGTCGAAAATACATGTTTTTTCTAGTGAATAGAATCAAATATTATAATTTGAAAAATTAAAAATGTTAGATTGAATGGTCAAAAATGCTAGCACAATTAACAACCTATGTGGTTCTTTCAATGCCACTTTATCAAATTTTTCACACATTTCAATTTTAATTTGTTACTAATAAAAAAACGTGCACTTTTTTTTAAGACCCCCATGCTTTGAAACAATTCCCTCTTGATTCTACAAATGTTAAATGTCAATATCTTATATATATATATAGATCTCAAACATACATTTACTTAAACTTGGTTGAATCAATTGCTAATTTAATAATTTGTATGATCATAATATAAGGCGAATCAATTTTGGCAATAAATAATCAACAATAAGCTTATTTGGTAATGTTAAAACAATAGTCTATTGTGATATCATTGTTTAAGTGAAGGATTACAAGGTGGTTATTAACATGTAGAAATTTTTAGATAATTTTGTTCCATAGGCTTCCTAATGATTACTAATTATTAATGGTAGACTTACTATCCCTTACCCAAGGGGTGAAGCTAATGGTATTAAGTAGCTTGGGTTAGTGAATGGTTGGGGGTAATCCACTGAATTATTTAAGAGATTTCTAGGAAGGGATTAGGATAAAGGCTCTATTTTACACGGGTCAATGTGGGCCTTATGTGTGGTATGTGGAGAAGGGAGATAGAGGAAATAGGAACGAATGAAGGGATTCATTAAAAATTTGTGTGGCCTATGGAAAACTTTCCTTGGAAAGTGTGGGAGGAATGAAAAAAGGTGTACGTACTTAGTATGTGATTTTAATGGAAGATGGTTGAAGGACTCAAATCTATTGTGTTCCATTGTTTTTGTACTAAATGTGGAAGGTAGAGTAGAGTATATTATGTAAGTAGGATGTGTCTTAAAGTTGATATCTCTGCATTTATTTACAATAGAGAGTATTGGGTTAACCATGGGTAGTTTTTGGAGCACCAAGCTATTAGTTGCCGTAGGAGGCCAATAACCAATCTTTGGGTGGTGGGAATCAAAAGAAGAACATACTATCAAGTTACCTCTTTGTAGGTTAGAAAACACTATTGTAGGCAATAGGTAATAGTTCAAAGGAAAAACATCTGGTTATAAAACGTACAAAATAGAAAAAGGATTTTTGGAAGGTTGTAGGTGGCAAACAAACTATCAAAGAATTAACAGACGGGGGGAAGGAGGGACAATAGTGATAGAAAGGTCTACAAACCCTTTAGGCAATATTTTGGGGGTGTTGAAGGTACTATAGAACTAAGGAGAATAACCACTCCTAGGTTTTTTCTCCCTTTCTCATATTGCTCCCTTCCTTACATTCCATTCTTTATTCCTTAGTTGAGATTACTATAAGAAGTTAGGTTTGGTCATGGATAGCAAACCCTCATCTTCCTTATTCCTGGCATGACCTTTTATTTCCTACTTGAGTAGTTGTAATAAAGTAAGATAGGGAGGGTAGTTATTTACTTAGAAAAATAGAGTAGCAACCCTATCCCTTGGTCTTACCCCCCTAGAAGATGCTAATGACTGGGGGCCACAATTTTTGCTATTAACAATGGTTAATGAGCTAACAAACATTATGTAAATAAAACCCATTTAAATAAAAAATTAATATACTTGTTAATATATATATTTTTGAAACCCATCAAAATTTGATTATGATATGAAAATTTGAAAATAAGGTCCATTCAAAATAAAAATCCATGAATTTTTTTGGGTTAAGCTTTTTTCAACAAAATGTTTGCATCTATGTTTTTTTTGCTTTAATATATCATATATTGAATCCCTATAAAGTATCCCAAAGAAAATCAATAAAGAAAAATGTACTTATATAAAATCATAAATAGATAACTATTCCATATTTTTCAACTTCAAATGCTCATTATTCTATATTTGGTGTATACATGGTGTAATTTTGTATATAAATGTATTTTTTTCAAGTTGACAATTTGAATCCAATGGCAAATTTGGCATAGTGATGATTTTATGGCATGTTAATGCATAACACTTTACCAAAAAAATTGGCACAAAAATTGACTCATCTTATCTTGTAACAACCCAAACCTCCACCATTCCAAATCCCAATAATGGAACATTTGAAGATTACATATTGTAAGAGGAAGAATTCAACCATCATTTTAAAAATTCAACATTAAACAATCTAAATTTTTTGATGACATAATGTATAGGAAAGTAATTGATTCTAACACACTATTCACTTGTTTTTATTGGAGGTCCATGAGTAGGTAAACATTCACATTCTTGGAATGTTTTTGATTAAAGATTTATTGCATTAACCAATAAACACTTTGAATATGACCTTCTAAAAAATATATCTTATAATGGAGTACACTGGTAAAACAACATTTTGTATAAATGGAACAACTATTCATTCAAATTGTAGTTATTAACCAAATTGTAAAGATTTTCCATCTTTAAAATTTGATTTTTTGGATATTTTAATTTTAAAAATTAAAAATTACAATTAAGATGATTTTGGATGAAATTTCAATGGTGGGCAATATAATATTAAAATTTGTTGATCAAAACTTAAGATCTATCAAATGCATGCACACAAATTATTTTGGTAATCTAGCTTATCTAAACATCATTATAACTAGTGATTTTTATCAAACCCAACCAATTTCAGATACTTCAGTTTATTAACCCAATAACAACAATCTCAATTTTTTAAAATTAGATTTTTGGATTGAAAGTAAATGCTATCAACTTGCGCAATTTATTTGTTAACACAATGACCTACTTATTCAAAATTTTAATTATTTTTGTATGCTACACAAACAAAATTAAATATTGACATCATCAAAAGATATTTTTTTGTATACTTCCAACTAATATAAACCCAAGTTGTTTCAGGATTTTATATTGTGTTTTTGGAATTGGTAACATGCAATAACATTATTTGGAATTCAAAATATATCACAAAAAAACTCAATTTTGCATATATCAATTTTAATACAGTTGAAAATTAAAATGATTTCTATTTTTAAAAAATTTCAAATTTTGGTTTTCTATAATTACATGAAATTTGTGCTACAATACAAAATAATGAATTTTTAACAAACAATGTTAACCTACCCAACTTAAAGTTTTTCAATTAATCATGCCATATTTTTTGCCATATTGCAAAAGTTCTTGAAAATATTGGAATTTTTCTTCTTGAAAATAAATTGAAAAACTTCAAATGATGTTAAACCACAAATTATTTTTTTATTTTTTAATGAAACTCACTTTGAAACTTTGTGTGAAAAAAGATGTGTATAAAATTGGGAGTTACAATTCTTGAAGCTTTTCAAAAAAGCTCATCTATTACACTTGAATTCAACAAAAGATGGCAGCATTACAAAAACATTTAAGTAAAATGTTGCAAGGTTTTTCAAAATAAACATTTTTCTTACAACTATTGAAAGCTCAATAGATGGGTAAAACTCATGTTGTAGGCAAATTGAAATAAGCAAACATCATCAAATTGTTGTTGTTGCGGGTGTAGGGTGTTCCATCCATTTTGCGGCAAGTCTTGTCACCACCATGTTCATCAGAAGACATCAAGTTCAAGTGGGATGGAAATTTTCCAAAGTTTACATATTGTTTTGACTGGGACATGATTCAATAATTGATAACTAGTTTTTAATTTCTTGTTTTCATAGTTGCAACTTCAATTTTGAACGATATTGATTTGCTTGTCACGCACACCGAGTTGATATGTATCATTCCATCTCAATGTTGATTATGCATTTCATATGAATTTGGTTGCCAACATAAAATTTGTACAAGCTTTTAGTGATGATGATTCATGTCCAGAATTCCTGGTTCAATGAACATTCCAACAAACAATGCAACACATATTAAAATTCAAAGATTTAGACATGATCATAGAAAAAATGCAAGTTCCCAAGTTTTTCTTAAGAAAATTCTCACAAGCTTGCATAACACTAAGTAACAAACATAAGAATTAATGTTGCATCTACAATCCATATTTGAATCAAAGTTTTTTTTTCTTAGAATGTTCACCAAAACAATGTTTTGAAATATTGAAATTCTATGAAATTCACAAATGATGAACAAACAATTAATGCATATATAATGAACAAGCAATCTTTTTGTGTTAAGGAATGATGATGATGATGACCCACCGCCATCAATGTTTTTATACCGTGCTGGAAGTTGTGCTAGATGATCTCATCAATAAGGATCCTCCATTTCCACATGAAGTTCCAGAAGAAATAGCAAATCCGATTCCATGTCTGGAGTTGGTTCCAAAGGCACAAATGACTGATACAATGAGACCAACCAATAAAGGTATCGTTTTCACAATGGAACCGGAAATATTTGAATATAAACAAGTGGTAACAGGTGCCGTCAAAAGCGAAATAGTGGCAAAAGCTATTACAGATACAGTAGCATTCACAAAATCATCAAATTGTAGCATATATTTCGTGCCTCCGCCTATGTAGGTTGAACCTTGTATACCCGCAATGTTCAAATTCCTGAAATTCGGATTCCATAATCCTATTGTCGTCACAACTCCATAATACAACACACCATTCTCAGCCTTGTAGCTGTCTGTGAATGAAGAAAGGCAACATAAGATGCTCAAGACAATGAGGGTGACGATGGTCACAACTTTTTCCGTTGTATGGCAATTGCCATTATTGGTAGCTAGTGGTACCAACAATTGAAAGACCAAGAACGTACCGGTGGGAAGCACATTTGCCAATTGGGTAAGTACGTCTGTTGAGAATGTGGAGGTTGAGGAACACATGGATGATGTTGATGAAGACATCTTCAAAGAGGATATACTTCAACAACTATACCCAAAAACAATTTAGGCACATACTATTGATTGATTGAGTGTACAAGCTCAAGACTCATTTGAAATCGAATATCATTATTCGAACAACTCCTTTTGAAAGAGAGACATTCCTTATGATTCTTCTCCTTCTCATATCTTTGAATGAAAGAAAATCACACACAACTATTGGCACCTTTGAAATTAGGTTCCAATTCTCCCATGGGAACAAAAATTTGACTTGTGGTCACATCATGATCCACATATATAATGATATGAGGTTCATAAGATTCACAACTCCATGTTACCCACATGTGAGTTCCCATCGTGAAAATGCTTTTCACCTTTTGGATCCTCAAAACAAGAAAAACATTGACCCATAAAACAATGAGGTTGAAGTTACACAATGTTTAATTTCAGATCTCTTGCGCAACATGTTCATGAACTCTTGAAGAACTTCTTGCAAGTTGACAAGCTTGGAAAGGATAGAACACATGACATTTTGATCCAATCAAGTTCAAAATCTTGAATCCCAACACATCTAAATTTTCTTCTAGTATCAAGCAAGTTGAATCTTTGATATGCGAGAGAGAGAGAGAGAAGAAACACAACTCAACTTTCAAGAGGAAACTTAGGAATTCACCAAAAGGTTTACAACAATAAAATCCAAACGAAAACTCAAGAAAAAATTAAAGAATTCACAATGGACAATTTGCAACAAAACCCAACAACTTAGAAAAAATTGGAATTTATAGGAAAAAATGTGAATTCAAAAATATACATATATAATCAACAACTACAAACATACAAAGGCAAGCGATATAGAATACTTAGAAGAGTTGTGATGTACATAGTGCTTCCATTTCTTCTATTACATTGTCAACACACAAAGGAAGAAAAGGAAATGAAGAGTCGACTTTCATCTCCATGACACAAAAAGAGTTTGAGAAAGACACAACAACACAAACCACGAACCCATCACAATGAAGAGGGAGGGAGGGGAGCTGATGGCCAACTCTCTTTCTCTCTCTCTCATCTCTCCTTTGCCTTGCTATGCACTCTTGTTGTAAAGTCCTCTCTCACTCTCTCTCTATCTTTGTGCCTTGATATACACTTCTAGTGTAAAAGTCCTCCTCCCTCAGCTGGCTGTTCCTGAGGGAAGAAGCAATGACCCACCCAAATAACCAACCCCACCCCCCAAAAAAAGCTTTACCCAACTGCCATTCCTTTCCTCATCAACTTGGCAAGCAACAACATGAATCAAATTATAGAAGGCTATGGAACTTTCATTTGGCCCCACACTTTCACTTTGAGGAAAGGAAATATGTTCATGAGTTGTTTGTTACTAGGTAGTACCCTAGTAGGTAAAGCTTTTTAGAAGGAACCCCTAAAGAGGCTGTTTGGAAGGGTTTAGGGTTTAACCCTTCTTCTTGAATGAATTAACAATTCAATGTATAGTATGGTAGCTATTTACAACAACCAGGGTTCCAGGGTTGGGGTTTTTTTTTTTTTTAAACCATGGTATCGGTGTAAAGAAAAATGTAGGTGCTGGGTTCACTGCTTTGCTTTTGGGTGTGAAGTTTGAGCCAACCAGGCAGCACCTAGATTGGAACCATGGTAAAAGACTCAAAATTCATTAAAATAAATATATTTAATTTAATAAAATTAATTATTTGAATATTACAAAATATCCCATTGCTTAGACTAATTCAGGGGTTCCCGAGTTCAAATCTAAAACCCAACCCAAGGTGTGTGCGTGTGTGAACTAGAACTTGGTGGGTTACCGATGTTAAATTTGGACTTAGAGAGACCCTGATTTAGTCTAAGGATGATGGATGGTATAAACCTCAAAAACTTGGAGGCTTTTACCATGGTACCAAATGAAGGTGCTATGGACCATGGTAGTAGTAGTGGTGGTGGTGGTGGTGGCAAATTCAACTCACAATCCACTTGTGGTAAGGTGGTAGCCTTAACTGGTTACCATACCACATAACTGGTTTCTTGGTAACCAGTTAGGTTACCAGGTACCCAAACTGGTTACCAAGTAACCAATTAGGTTATCAGGTAACCAGTTAGGGGGGATAAAAGGGACAAAAAAAACATAAACACACACACACCAGCTCTAAGGGACAAAAGACAAAAGCCTTTTTATCATTGTTGGCTTTGTAAGCCAATTCTTGTCACAGCTGACTGGTCCAGTTCTTGTGAACTGGTAATGTACAGACTACACCCTTCTTCTGTGGTTGTTTATATATATATATTTTTAAATTTTAATTTTTTTAAATTAATTAATTTTTTGGCTCTGCCCAAAAGGAAAAGATTACAAAAGATTATTATAAAATTATTTTTATTTTATTTTATTTTATTTATTTATTTTAAAAAAAGAAAAAAAAGGAACTGTTTGTGTCCCCAGACAAGAGCAGCAGCGGCAGCACACTCTCTTCTGTATCCAGACGAAGACGAAGAAGAGAAACAGAAGCAGCAGCGCGTCCGTTGTCACTCTTCTTCTTCTTCGGGAGTTTTGCTACAGAGAGAGAGAGAGTGAGAGAGAGATAGAGGAAGAGGGAGTGAGCTTTGGGTTTTTCTTTTTTCGTAGAGTCCGTGGAAGGAAGAGATATGTAGCTCTGGTTTTGGAAGCAGGAGACAGAGAAGAGAAGAGAAGAGAAGAGGAGGAGGAGGAGGAGGAGGAAGGGAATAAGTTTTAGTTCTTTTTGTTGTAGAGTAATAAGGGAGAGAGTGATTGCATTGTAGGACTGGAGGCGAGGGGGGGAGGGAATAGAGAACAAGAAGATATGAGTCATATGGATGACCCCGCAAAGAGGGTTTGTAGTTTTCTTGGTTTCGTGAAAGGTGTGAAGGGAATGCAGGAATGCAGGAAGGAAGGAAGGAAGTAAGAGAAGGAAGAAGGGTGTGCTATGATAACTGTAATGTGCTGATCGTCGTCGTCGTCGTCGTCGTCGTGGTGCTCAGGTTTTGGATCTGATAGCACCTGATAGAAGCTCTCGGACTGCCAGGAGCGTGGCGGGAAAACAAAGGAATTTACCTTTGGAGGTGGATGGAAGAAAGTCTGTGGCAGGTGAAGGGAATAGAGAGGGAGAAAGAAGAGGCGTCCATGGAACAAAGGTAGCAGGTGAAACGAGGAAGAAAGCAGTTAGGAGCCGGAGGAGCATGGAACAGCAAGCTCCGGAAGAAAGGTAATGACATAGCCGTAGTGCAAAGGCTTTTGACAATGCGGGCTATGCTTTCTGCAATCTGTATGTCCCGCTTTTGTGACTGTTCTCACAGTTGCAATCTTGAGTGAAAACAATGCATGTTTCTCGTCAAAGCTCTAGCTATGTAACTGTGCAACTTGAGCTACATTTTCAGAATGTGCACATTGTAACAGCTGCTACATCTATTTACTTTAAGCTTTGGTCATCAATCCGTTCTCCATGCAATTTTCTTCAGTGTTGGTTTGCACGTTCTTTGTACCATCAATCATCAGCTGTATTGGGGCATTGTGATTTTTTGTCAAGCTGGAAATGGTTTAGGGCGTTGTTGTTTCACTCAAGGGTTTTTGTTTGGTCATCAATCTGTTCTCCAAATCTTGCTATTTTCTTGAGTGTCAGTTTGCACATTCTTTGTATCGTCATCAGCTGTATTGCAGCATGGTCATTGGGATTGTTTGTCAAGCTGGAAATGGGTAAGGATGTTGTTGTTTTGCTGACAGATCAGAATTGCTTGGCAGATTGGAGTCTGTAGCATGAGGGAGGAGAAATATAGCCATGAATCATGAGCACTGCTGCACAAGAAAGGGTCCATCTAGGCCATGCATTCAATCCAAATGCTCATCTGAATGCTGAAAAGCAAAGGCCATCTACTTTTCTGGTATATATGTGTAGTGCTGCAGACAGAGTGGTTACCCATGTCAGAAAAGCTCTAGATGATTCTTGCTCCTGAGGGGTGTTCCTCAGAAGTGATCTCCAATTTGAACATGCACTTGCTGGTGATGTTCCTGATGGTCTCAATTGCTGCCCTGATTGTAGCCTCTGTGTGTGTGGAAATAAACAGATTTTCTGGCAAGACAATGTATTTGTGCCTGGTGGTGGTCTCTGAGTGAATCAGAGTGAGATCTGATGGAGGCAGGTTCAGAAGACAGATATGAGTTCAGTATGGATGGTGCAAGCTCATGCCTGAGTATGGATGCTGTTAGCTCAGATTTGTTAGGGGATAGAGCCATGAGCTTTAGTCTTACACGTGGAGAAGATGTTGGCAGCAGTTCTTCAGGAGGATCTTCTCCCCTTGGGTGGCCTTTGGGCAAAAGGGAGAGACATAGTACAGACCCTTCACCATCTTCATGTAACTTAACCAATGGAAGGGATACACATACATGGGAACACAAAATGGAGATCAGAGAAACGGACCTTGCAGGTGATTTCACTTTGCATTGTGACTCTTTTCCCTCCCTGTTTTGTTTTCAAGATGTCCAGTGATTGTTGGAATTGATGTCTATACTAGAGCAGGTAGTGAAATTGAGGAGTTGTCACAAATCCTACCTCAACATGGATTATAACTGAAGGTTTTTACGACTCAGGGAATTGTTCAGAATACCTTGAATGTTTGTGCCCTGTCAACAAATTGATGCATCTACAATGATGTGCAGAAAAGTCTATTCATTTTGCACTTCATTAAATCATTTCTGTGGGTTCAAATATTGGACTCATTGGGGGATTGTCTCAGCATATGTGTGAAACCCTGAAGCATTTCCTCATCTGTGTATGAAATCCTTTGTGAAGTGTGTTCAGAACTGGAATCATGTCATAGTTGGTACCAAAACATCCACAATTTTCTTTATGAGTCACTTGGACACTGTTCTGCTTCTGGTTGTCCAGAGACACTAGCAACCATTGAACTACTATTAAATCAGTACTGTCCGTAGCTATGGAATTTGAATTTTCATGTGTACAGTTTATGTATCTTATCTGCTGGATGGTCTGATTCCTGTGGGGGCTTCTTTGTGTTTCCATGTGATACAGAGGTGGAGATGATGAAAGAGAAGTTTGCAAAGCTTTTGTTGGGAGAAGATATGTCTGGTGGTGCCAAGGGTGTCTGCACAGCAATGGCCATTTCAAACGCCATCACTAACCTTTCAGGTACATGTATTTTTGGTTGTGGTAGTAACTCTATACTTCCTTGGAGCTACTGTGGTTTGATCACAGCACCTTGGATTGTTGTATACAAAACACTTTTGTATCCATTTTTTATCTGCACACCCTTTTATTTTACCTGTCAGTGTTTTATACCCACACAAAAGGATATTTTCTGCTCAGCAGTTAGTGTGTTCTTGACATGGATGCAGCCTCCGTCTTTGGGCAGCTCTGGAAATTAGAGCCATTCCCTGCAGAGCGACGCACCATCTGGCGGAGAGAAATGGAATGGCTTCTCTCTGTCAGTGATCACATTGTGGAGCTTGTTCCTGCATTGCAAACTTTTCCAGATGGTAGTACTTTGGAGGTTAGGATGACTCAGTTGGTTTTTTGGTTCTTGCTCTAGTATCTGGTAAGTTCACATACTTGAGTTTTGTCTAGCTACAAAGTTGACAATCTGAAAAAAGGTTGCAACAATGTACCATAGAGTCCTAGTTCATATTCTTATGGCAACTCCACGTTTGATGCTGCAGGTGATGGTCAGTAGGCCACGGTCAGACCTTCAATTGAACTTACCAGCTTTGCAGAAGCTGGAGAATATGCTCCTTGTATGTGCAGTAACCCTTGAAGCTGAAAGGCTTTTTCCAGTAAATTTGTTTCTCTATTGAAATATGTCTCAAGTATTGTGTTTTAATTTCAAGCCTGTCATAATGGTATCAACCAAGTTGAATGATTAGAAACAAGTTGAAGGTTGGACCAATTTCAGTACTATACCACATGACATGGCTGTTTAGCACAAAGTTGTTGACTTGTCTTCCCCTCTCTTTGTCTCTTGTTCTGCCAGGACTCATTAGACATTTACCGTGAAATGGAATTTTGGTATGTTGACCGTGGAATTGCTGTTGCTGAGAAAATCAACCGAGTGGACTCAAAGGACTCTGTTCAAAGGCAAGAAGAGAAATGGTGGTTGCCAACTCCAAAGGTACCAGTCAGTGGTCTGAGTGAAGCATCAAGGAAACTATTGCATCACCAAAGGGATGCCACTAGTCAAATCCTCAAAGCAGCCATGGCAATTAATTCCCAGGTTTTGTCTGAAATGGAGATTCCACACATCTACTTGAATACTCTTCCCAAGGTGACTATCATCACTTGCTCTGTCCATCAGCCCTCTATGGTTTATGTCTTTGATTGAACACCTGGTTCTGTTTTATTTCAGAGAAGTTATGGGCCCTTTTATGTCTGGTCAAAAATGTCTCTAATCTTGTTAGAAGTTTATCCCACTATTTTTAATCAGATTAACAGAAGATCAAAAGTTACTGATACTTATAAAGAAATGGAAGTTGTGTTCACATGCTTGCTTCTCATTTCAACTTGCATAGTGTCTGATATTCTACTTGATTTTTGCAGAATGGGAGGTCAAGCCTTGGAGATGTACTATACCGAACTATATCTTCTGACAACTTCTCAGCTGAAGGATTCCTATCCACACTGGATACTTCAGATGAGCACAGCATACTAGATTTAGCAAACCGATTAGAGACCACAGTACTTGTATGGGGACAGCAGACTCACTTGAGGCACTCACAGGTGTGGGGTAAAGGAATGAAATCCAATGCAAAAGCATCATGGGGAAAGGTGAGGGAGTTTGTCAGTGAGGGGGATAGAAGGGTGCTGCTAGCAGATAGAGTAGAGAGTGTGCTAATCAGTCTGAAGCAGCGTGTCCCAGGGCTGCCACAGACTACCTTGGACACCAACAAAATCCAATTCAACAGGGTGGGCATCTCTGAGGACTTTTGCAAGTAGTCAATAACCTGTGCAAGCATTCCTGGATTATTAACTCCATATTCTCAGAAGGAAGAGGTTGCAGGAAATGTGTACAGAGATGCATTAGCTTCCCTTAAAACTGATGACTCTTTGTGGACGGATTTGCAGGATGTTGGGTATTCAATATTGGAGAGCTATTCACGAGTGCTTGAAAGTTTGGCATTCAACATCATTGCACGGATTGATGATGTTCGGTATGCGGATGACCTAGTGATACGTGCACTATCACCAGCAATTGCACCAGAAAGAGATTGCAATACAGAGTCACATCCCTGTCACGATAGATCAGATGGTGCATTCAACACGCAGTTGACTGCTGTTAGCACTCCTTACGACACTCCCTCTGTTTCTCCAAGTGCATCCCCTCCTAGTCCCAATCTGATCACTGATGCTCCTCGTGACAGTATGAGAAGGGCTGGATCACTATTCTCTTCTTTCAGCAAAGTCATATCAGAGTACACAGGTTATGGAGGCAATCTTGAGAGCAGTAATAATGCTCTTCACTGCCCACCAGCCGAGCATGAATAGCTAAAAATGTCAGCTGGGCATGTGAGCATATCTCATGCTGTGTAAATTTAGCAAATCCTTCTTGCGTTTTGAGTTGGAGCAAAGGTAGTGGCTTCTTCATCAACTTACAACCATGCAAATTGTAATCAAATAGAAATCATAAACATTTTGAGGAGGGTTCCTAGGGGTATTTGATTGCGCTTCTGGAGCTCACAATCGTAACCTAAGTAGCAACATTGCTGGGAGCTGCCTGATTTATTTGTAGTACATTTTTTTGTTGATAGGTGAATCATACTAATGAAAAGGTGGGGGGTCTTTTTGGCTCCCCATATAATAGCACTTGTGCTTGCCATAATCCATAGTGCAATTTTGGCTATTGTACGAGTGAGTGAGGGGGGTTGGGAGGGGGGGTTGTGCTTAGTTTGGAACAAAGGGCAATACACTCATTTACATAAATAATTCCCTTCCATAATCCATAAGGTGAGATCAATTTTGGATTCAACAAAATTTACACTTGGCATGATGAAAATGTATTATTTTCATTTTGAACATGTTTTAAATATTTCAAGTTTTCAGTGACCATTAGAGATTTGAATTGTTTTTAAATGTTTGGTGTATATGATATAAACTAACGTGGCATGTGTCATTGGCCCAAGTGTGAACATGATTAAGGATGTCCCTTGTAAACCTAGGATCTTTGTATTGTACACATTTTTAATTATCTTTCCTAGCACCACATGCATTGGATATTGCAAAAGTTCACGAGTACTTATACAAAGAATGTTAACATATATGCATATTAAAAATTCAATCTCGTTTGCTCACACGATTTAATTTTCATGTCACCTTGTTTTGAAGCATCTCTTCACCATCCCACACTACAATGTGTGTTTTGCACTCTCTATGAGTCTCAATATCAAACATTGTCTTACCTCAAGAGTTGCCAAATTTGTTAATCCAATTGCTTTTACAACTTGACTACAACCATCATAAGAGACATTTCAAAGAATTCACTTTCTTCTAGTGGCTTTTATCCTTCCAACGAACATAACAAAATTAGCCCCACCTCCTTAATTTCCATGTGCGTCACACTATGGCCAAATATTAGCAAAACCCATCATAAGATATTGAAATGTTGATAGGATTTTGCGAACTTAGTTTTGGGTGTATTTTCAACACAAAGTTCTATTAGAACAACTTGTTTCACTATTAGAAGATGAAAATCATGAACATCACAACTAGTATTTCTTTAATTATATTTTTAAAATCATATATTTTTTAATGAAAGAATTTTTTTTTAAAACCCAAAGTTGTTTTGAAATGCAATAGCCATTTTTCAAGTGTTCATTTGTAAGAATCTCATTATACACAAATTTTGGCTTTGAATTTCAATGTTTTTCTGTTCATGTAGCTTAATCTATCATAATAAAAAGGTTGCCATCTAATGTTGTCCTAAAGATTTCACATTTTTCATGCTAAATATAAAAAATTTAGATAAGATCATGCCACATTTTCTATCCATCATATTTTGACCAAAACTTTTACATGTAGCTATTTAATTGCATTTCCATATTTGGGTTTGAAACCTGTTTGGCCCTTGCATTTTATTTTTACAATAATTTATTTTACATTTAAAGATTTGTTTCAATTTTTCTACTATCTTCATATAAACAAGCACAAATATATTTAGTTAAATCCAAGTTTTATATAATAGTCAAACAAATTGTATTTGCACAACTTTGGTTACTTTCATTTGGAGATGGGATGAATGTTGGAAAAAAAGCTAAACAAAAAAGGAATTGAAGAAAATGAGAAGACAATATGAAAAAAACTTTACAAGTGTATTTGGGTAATGTAAAGAGCAAGGTTTTTTTTTTAATTTTAAATTCTAACTACATGTTGGAAAAGTTTTTTTAAAAAAAAAGAATAATGTTATATTTTTGCAAAGATTTTTTTGTAAAAAAGAATCATGTTATATTTTTGCAACCTTTTGGATATTGTTTAAATATGGTGATATTAAAATTTCCTCAAATTTTGGCAAATTTGGCACATTTTTTCACAAAAATCCTTTGCATGAATTGCAAATTGTATTTTTTGGGTCACCAAATGGCAAACATTTGCCAAAAAAACATTGGTGGAAATCTTCAAATGTGTGGCATGAAAAAAAAGAGTTTGACATGTTAAAATTTGGGTAGAATTAAAAAGAGCTTTAGGATTCGTGCCACTACAATGTGGGGAATACAACTTGATACAAACACTATGATGGCATTGAGCCAGGTTTGTTATTTTAAACATTGTTAGGTTGGGTTGGTGCAATGGCTCTTGCAACCAAAGAACAATTATCCATTTCACCAAAACTTGTGTTTTGTTCTTATAAAGAAAGGAAAGTTTAACAAGAACTCCAATATCATATTGAAAAAATGTTTATCTTGAGTGGAGTTAAACCTAATGATAGGGAAGGAAATAGTTTTAAGTGGTATCAAGATCAATTTTAAATTTCCATGTCTTCTACATAAGTTAATAAAACCAAACCTACATACTTTGATGAAAAAAGGGGCATTTAGCTTGTCATTTGATCAACTCAACTACCACATCTCCCATTAATTAGTTTGGCATTAAATGATTCCCAAAAAAAAATAAATTAAAATAAAATAAAATTGTTGGAAAATTTGAAAACCAAGGGATCAAACTTCTAACCTCATGCAAGCTAATGACTATTCTTATAATGGACCTTGGGAATGATGGGTTGGTCAAATGATTTTTGCAAAATATGACTTCTATTATTTATTTCCTCTTGTGTTTATTTGGTTTTTATAATTATATTTAATTTATTTTTCTAATATTATTGGTGATTAACTTATAATAATTAATAATTTTCATGTTTTTAATGCAAAATTTCCATTAATAAGATCCAATCCATTCAATAAATTAAAATTTGTGTGTGTTTTGAATTGGTGATGCATGAATAGGATTCAACATGAATAGAACCCCACGATCCACAATCACATCAAAATTGTGAAATGGTAGTTCATTCATAACTTTATAAATTTGAACCAAATTTATGGAAAATCAATAGACATTTATTAATAAATGGAGTCACATATGTGTGTATAACAATGTCACCAATCATGATTAGATGTTCTATGGATAAAAAAAAAAATTGTTTATGTTTACATCATGGCCATCTTGGTGTGATCTTGGTCTATAATTTAAAATTTTCAAAATTATAATACATGTATTATAATAAATCTATAATTGATATGATGTTTGTAATTGATTTTTGTTTAATCTTGACCTAATTTTGACTCAGTTTTGTTTACATTTGATTGAAATTTTCATGTCATTTGTTTAGGCCACATCTGAGATAGATGTTCATCCTAATTGGTTTTCGGTCCAAATGTAGAATCTCAACCATATTTTAAATCCAAATGGATTTTAATATGGTTAAGTCTTAAGGCAAGACAAGGTAAATCCCATGTTCACATCTTAATGTGATTTTCAGTGGTGTGTGTGTAGGTGTCAATAGTCATAAATATGACATGTAAATCATGTGTAAGTGTAAATCATTTACACTTACACGTCTGAATTTTTTAGAAGTTTACACCTACACTATTGGCATGCATACACATATTTTTTACACTTACACAAGGCCATTGTAAATATTTGTCGAATACACTTACACAAATGACCTAAATGTTTTGGGGGCATGTAAGTGTAAGTGTATAAACTTAAGTTTTATGTACAATCACGTTATCTTTGGGCCTCTTTTCACCCCCAAACCCTTTTTCAACATAAAGTACATACATTATTATTAAATCTAGATATGAAATGTTGAAACTCAGCATTTAATGCATAAGCTTCAATAATAATTATAGTAGATGTACAGGTAGGAATAGTGAAATTATATGTAGCAAACTATGGAGGCACTAAGGAAAAAGGAAAGACATGGTGAACTTAGTTTACCACAAAAATTGATGGTTTTCTAAAATCCTCTTCCATATGCCCTTAATGATTATACCTTTTTGAATGTTAATGTATTTTGTTTGGGTTTTTAAAAAACAAATTCACCTTGTTTATGACCAAACTCAGGGTTCTAGTGTTGTGTCTCCCTAGCTTCAAAGATAACTTTACCATATGCCCTTAATGATTATACCTTTTTGTAAATTCACATTAATTAATTGTGGGTGCATGTTTTGACTTTTTTATTGGCAACATGTCATTTGGTTGGCTTATCATAAAAAATTTATGAAATCCCCTTTCCTCATGAAAAAATCACATTTTTTCCATTGATTTACATTTACACTATTTAACATAGTCATGTCAAATGATATAAATGTATTTGTTTTATGCTTATACTATTTTTCATGGTCATGTAAAATCATATATATATATACACACACACTTACACAATTTTATACAACTTAAAATAAATTTACATGATTTTACACTTGCACTTACACATTCCAAGTTCTACGTTTACACTTACACAAAACGTAAATAAATTTGATCATGGGATTTACACTTACATAAAGTGTAAGTCCAAAACCATTTACATGCACAACATTGGTAATTTCATCCATAACCCTCTTCATATATGTGGGTTGAATTTTCAAATTGTGATTTTGTAATTGTTAATGTTGAATGTGTTGTTGATTTGTCAATATTATTCTCAATTTTTTAGAAATTAATAATAAAATATTTAATTTTCCCATTGCCCCATGTGTAGAGTAACATTAAACAAAATAAAAAACATAGGTATTTAAATACATACATTGGTCTTCATTCAACTTTCAATTCATAATGAAATAATTTTTGTTTCATCAAAATTCATTTTTACTATATTATAATTGTCCATAATTCTAGGTTTTGAACATCCTTACATGTTTTTATTATAATCAATAATCATATTTTTCATTGCTTGTAATTATCACATGCATCAATATTATGATAAATAAAACATAAAAGGATTTAAAATAATTGACTTATATAATGAAACATTGTGACAAAACACAAAATTAAAAAAAAGATCAAATCAAAAATGACATTCATTGATTTATAATTCACTTTTATTTAATAAATCATTTAGAGGCAATCTTGCATGGAATATACAACTTCAATAATGCATAATTAACTCTATACCATTGGGTAGCTTATAGATCATGTATGAAATTCAACCATCATTGAATAGTTGCATTAGTAAAAAGAGATGTAATACAACATATATCTTTTTGATCAATAGTACCATAGTCTAATAGCACGTTCACTAGGTCTTTGCCAAGCAATTATTTAAAGATTCCATTTTCACAAATATAGTATTTTAGAATATTTCAAAGAGATGCTTCATTTTATTTTATTTTAAATCTTTGAGAAAAATATTTTTTTGAAAATTTCAACATGTATAAAATTTTTATTTATTTTTTCGAACCTATTATTCAATTATGGTATCATGATTTACTCTTTCCATTGATATTATCATGATATTGTGAGCTAAATGGTTATATCTTGCAATTTCATCAATTTTTTCTTTGTTTTTTCCATTTGATATTTGATTTGTTCTTGTGCCCTAATCTTATTTATTGGTAAGCTAATCATGTTTTTTGTCATAGTTTTTGTGTTTTGATTGTTTAGTGAACTTTCTTTACATTTGAACATATTTTTTTCCAAGTCATCATCTTCTTTACCAAGTTGGGTTCTATGTTGTCACTACTAGTGATGATCAACTAATCAATTGATGAAAAAGTGAATTGTGAAAGTCGTGAAAATTCAGTTCTATTCAAATGAAAATATTGAATTGCATTGCTTGCACTATGAATTCAAATATTAAAAATTTGAATTGAATTAAAATTCTTGATCGACCAATTGAATTCAAATACATAGGTTGGAATTTGAATTGAATTGAATTCCAATTCAACAAATGGATTAAGGTTCAATTGAATTGAATTCAAATTTAATTGAAAATAAATGGGATGTGAATTGGTGGCTAAGAATCTACTTTTGAATATGTTTAATTTTTTTTAAAAATATTTTATTTATGTTAAATCTTTCATGTAGAGGGCAAATGGGTTAAATTGATAGACTTGAAAGAGATAGATTACTACATTATTTTGATATACATGACACAAACATCAAAAGGCACATGTTAATTTGCCTTTTCATATTCATGTAGGTGGGTAGGAGAACGGAATGAAATAATTATTATGAAAGGAGTGAAATAGTAGGCTTGGAAATGGTAGGTATGAATGGCACTAGACAAGCATACAGACACCAATTTTTTTATTATATAAATTTACGAAAATCATTTTGTAACTTTTGATATGTGTTCCCATTGTGCATTATTCATCAAGGATCTTAAGATGGTCTTTGAAAACAAGTTTGATGAAAAAAAATTAAAACAAATATAAGCAAGTTGAATTCATTGGCATTTTTTTATTATACGCAATTTTAATTCATTTTACATTATTTTGGGAATGTTAATTTTCATTATTGAGGTTGACGATTTTGAATGCATGGGCAAGTTGGTGCATGGATGTATGGAATGGGTTTTGTGGGCGTGTGCACCTCAACTCCTAGGCATGTAAATGTTATAAAATTGATTAATTATTCATTTTTATTCTTGTGATCCCCCAACAAATGTGGTTGTTCATCAATACTTGTTCCATAGTGTTACTTATCCCTTTGGTTTTATTTTACCTAATGCTATGATATTATGTACAAGCTTATATCATGCATTACATGCTACCATTTACCTTATTGGTTTGTAAATATATTTGAAACAATGCACAATATCTTGAATGCCTATTCAATATTGCATGAAATAAACCTTCCAACAAATGTTTTTTTCCATTTGTTTTGACATCACATTAGTGTCAAACATCCCAAGAGGAACTTCACATTAAATGACAAGTTCTAGGAACCTATCTAAACATTTCAAAAATGGAAACAAAAAAAATTACCAAACCAAAATTATATTGGAAATGTAGCCAAAATAATCATTTTTTTCACAAAATGTGACAATCCCCATCCCCCCCCCCCCCCCCCCCCAACAAAAACGCCCCACCATCGCCCCACCCATTTCCCAAATTTTTTTTTTTTTTTTTTCTCATTTTTTATTTCAAAAATTTTTTTTTTATTCTATCCAAAA